>OIET01000037.1_pt1 | contig 184479 bp, 146 predicted proteins | sample 1581871 | NCBI WGS metagenome assembly OIET01 (sample SAMN03279760, study PRJEB24777) | human gut metagenome | isolation source: fecal sample PR121 from 1 month old male Malay infant, vaginally delivered... | place: Singapore | collected 2005-09-16
TGGGTAGCTACGTTCGGGACGGATAAACGCTGAAAGCATCTAAGCGTGAAACCAGCCTTGAGATGAGGTTTCTCATAACATAAGTTAGTAAGATCCCATGTAGACGACATGGTTGATAGGCCAGGTGTGGAAGAGCTGTGAGGCTTGGAGCTGACTGGTACTAATAGATCGAGGGCTTTACTTAAATAGTGAGCCAAATTTACAGGACCGAAGGGACGCATAAATTTGTGCGAATCTTTTAGTCCGAGCCGTAAGATTCTTTGAAAAAGAATCCACAGGCGCCGGACACAAGGTATATTGTGATTTGGTAAGCGACAAAACATATATAAAGTGCTTAGTAGTTTAGCGCACCTACCTAATTCAGAAATTATCTAATGTGTAACTTACATAAATCTACACTTCTATGTGGTTTTCAGAGTACAAGCTCTGACAAATTCAGTGGCGATAGCTACGAGGATCCACCTGTTCCCATCTCGAACACAGTAGTTAAGCTCGTATACGCCGAAAGTACTTGGCTGGAAGCGGCCTGGGAGGATAGGTAGTCGCTGATTAATAAGAAAAGACGGTCATACCGAATGGTATGGCCGTCTTTTTTTACTGATGAGACACTACGTGCCTCATCAGGTCTGATTCCAGCCAATATTGTAGAGGTATGCAGGAAGTACAAGGTAGAATAAGCGGCGTGGAATAAACAGAGAACCAAGTTTGAAGGAGCAACGCGACGCACAACCTTGTGTGAATCGTTTAGTTCGCAGCGTAAGATTCTTCGAAGAAGAATCCACAGCTGTCGAACAGATAAGGTAGTCGCAAATGACACCGGACTCTGAGAGCTTCCAGCCAATCTTGTACAAGTATTCACTATCTTAGAAGCACAACGAGGAAGCGGAGCTGGGATACGCAGAGAACCAAGTTTGAAGGAACGAAGTGACGCACAAACTTGAGTGAATTGCGTAGTTCCCGGCGTAAGATTCTTCGAAGAAGAATCCACAGACGGGAACACATAGGTAGTCGCTGAACAGGTGCGTAGTCCTCAGCGCATACTAATTAACATCTAGAGTAGCGAGCGAAGCAACGCGGTCACGCGCTACATAAATAGAGCTTTCTCCCTCTAGCCCATTAAAACTCTAAATAAGATAATCTCTCTCCACCCCCTCCGGGGTGTTTTTTTATACCTATCTTCCCTTTAATAAAATACTTTTATCAATAATTAAACTTTACAATTAGAAAATTTAATCAGAACCCGCTATAATTAAATAATCGAAATAATTCAATATGAATTCACGACAAACATAAGACACCCTATTAACACTTAAATACTCAAGGGGAATGTACGAAAGGAGACAATATTATGTCATTAGAAATTTTAGAAGCAAAAGAAGCAATCCGTGAAGTAATTGATATGTTTTCAACCTTAGAAATCGATGTACCGGCACAAATGAAATATTTTACCGAAGATGCGCACGTAATGGTGCATATGGGCGGTAAATTGGTAATGGATATTAAAGGTCGTGATGAACTCGAAAAACAGTTCAGTGCTTTTACCGGCGGAATTAAAGCAGCTCATCATATGAATGGTCAGCAAGTAATCACAATTGATGGTGATACAGCTGTTGATGTTCACTACTGCCGTGCTGCACTTGTAACTGAAGAAGACGGTCATGACGTTGTTTCCGACAACTATATCCGTTATACTGATAAATTAGTATGCGTAAACGGTGAATGGAAAATCTCTGAACGTGATCAACACTTTGTAATTACTAAAAAACAAACACTATAATAGTAATAATATATTGAGAGAGAAAAAATGGAGTGAGGTAAATGGGAAAAACATTAGTGATTTACTATTCTCGTAAAGGTCAAAATTACGTGAATGGATCCATTAAGAACTTGCCTAAAGGAAATACAGAAATTGTAGCTGAATTTATTCGCGATGCGGTGGGATCCGATCTTTTTGAAGTGAAAACTAAGAAAACCTATGCGGAAGATTATCGTAAATGCACCGAAGAGGCAAAGGAAGAAATTAAGAATCAGGTATTTCCTGAACTGATTGAACAATTGGATTCAGTGGCTGACTATGATTCAATCGTAGTGGCCGGACCATGTTGGTGGGGCACATACCCTATGGCTGTATTTACGCAGCTCAAAGGCTTAGATTTTATCGGTAAAAAAGTATTTTCGCTTATGACACATGAAGGTAGTGGTATCGGCGGCAGTCCGGTGGCACTACGTAAATATTGCGTCGGTGCCGAAGTCGGTGAAGGCTTGGCTATTCATGGCGCAGAAGCAGCGGAATCAAAAGCAACTGTCGAAGCATGGGCTAAACGTAATTTATAAGACTTGAATTTAAACAACACACAATATTAGTAGCAATACAATTAACATACATACAACTGAATAAAAAGAAAATAAACATTGAGGAAATGCGTTCTTCAATGTTTATTTTTTTGCAAATTTTTAATAAATAACAGGCTTATACAAAGCAGTTTGAAAAGATAAATGATTGATGAGCCAAATACATATATATCTTATCTATTATATATAGATGACGAACCGCTTGAAGTGGGCAACGAATACCTCGTAAGCCTCGGCACCAAACAGGTGGCGGCTACGGTGACGGACATTCAGTACCAAATCGATGTAAACAGCGGGGAACATTTGCCAGCCGCTGAACTTGGCAAAAACAGCATTGCTCTTTGTACCTTGCATTTCCAGACCCCGGTGGTTATGGATGAATTCCGTCGTCATAAGACATTAGGTGAGTTGATTCTTATCAACCGTGTAAGCAATATGACCTCTGCTTGCGGCGTTGTAGAAGCTGTAGGGACTACAGCGGAACAGCATAGCTTTGAAGGCAATGGCTTGAAAGCGCGCGGTGACGTATTTGACGAATTCTACTACAATGTGGAAGGCCTCAAAGTAGATAAGATCCGTCCTAACCGCACGACCTTTAATATAGGCGACAGCTTATCGCTTGCCGGTGCCAGCTACAACTATCCGGCTAACTTTGATATCTTGGTTGTCCGTGATAAAGTGGCTATCGAAGTGCGCGACGGTAAATTGGTGAATATCGTACCGTTGTCTGAATACGTGTACAACGACGTACCGGTTGTGAACGGCCGCGGTTTACGATTCAGGTAAATTCGGCGGATGATATAAAACAGTTCATTGCTGAATCTTCCGATGATGCGTTGCAGCACGATGGTGCATGGCATGATAAATGGCTCCGTTTCGAAACGTACCGTAAAATCATATTCCATGATTCCTTCTGGTCGATTTAAGAGTATCAGAATATAAATTAAAGCAGTCATACAGTACATTACTGTGTGACTGCTTTTTTATTGCCGACATACGACTCGTACCTTGAGCAATTTTGATTGATTTTGAGCGACATATATTTTATTCGCATAGTCCTATATCCGTCAAAATACACCGTCATTTTCTTTTTTCAATCAGGAATATGTTCAAAGTAAAACGTTTTTAACATATATAATCTATTTAATTTGAATAGTCACTCATTTGGGAGTCATTTTAATATATAGAATATATTTTACAATGCAAAAGAGGTATTTTATAAATTCACTTAGAATATATATAATAATGAGTATAAAGTAAAATATCGATATGGTATTTTGCAAAATTCTAAGCTGTGTTTACCTACAGTGGGTCGTAAAAGGCCGAGGTGGGACGTAACTGTTTTTTGTTTTTCAATGTATAAAATATACAGTATATTACACAAGGAGAACAGCATGGAACAATTTGATGCAATTGTTGTAGGGGGTGGCTTAGCAGGTGCGGCAGCTGCTTACCGAATGGCCAAAGCGGGCGTGAAAGTGCTATTGGTTGAACGAGGGAGTTATGGGGGCGCTAAAAATATGACGGGTGGTCGTATTTATACGCATTCGTTAGAAGAGTTAATCCCTGATTTTAGAAAAACGGCTCCGTTAGAACGTAAAGTAACGAAGGAGCGCATCTCCATCTTGGAAGGCGGCAAAGCAACGACCGTTGAATATGAAGCGGAACCGGCTCAGCCAAAAGACGAATCCTATGTGGTATTGCGCGGCGTTTTTGATAAATGGCTGGTTGATCAGGCTGAAAAAGCCGGTGCGGTTGTGGTAAATCGGATTCAGGTCAGCGACCTTATTAAGGAAAACGGCAAAGTGGTTGGCATTCGTTGCGGTAACGATACTTTGCGTGCCGATGTGGTTGTTTTGGCTGACGGCGTTAACTCCTTATTGGCTGAAAGAGCCGGATTACGTGCTCCGATTACAGCCGCTGAAGTAGCCGTTGGTGCCAAAGAAGTATACAGCTTTAATAAAGGCGTGTTGGAAGAACGCCTTGGTCTTGACGGAAATGACGGTTTATCTTGGCTTTTCATGGGCGATATTACGCATGGTCTCATGGGCGGCGGTTTTATCTATACCAATAAAAACAGCCTTTCCATCGGCGTGGTAGTAGGTCTTGAACACATCGGTGAATCGGACGCTACCATCGAAGATATGATGAATGAATTCAAGGCCTATCCGACTGTGGCTCGTTTGTTAAAAGGCGGCAAACTCCTTGAACGCAGCGGTCACATGGTTCCGGAAGCCGGTTATAAAATGGTGACAACCTTGAGCGGTGACGGCTTTATCATCGTCGGTGATGCGGCCGGTTTCTGTATCAACATGGGCTACACCGTACGCGGCATGGATTTTGCCATTGCGTCCGGTATGTACGCAGCCGATGCGATTATTAAAGCGAAACGCTTGGGGGATTACTCTGCCGGCGCGTTACGTTATTACGATATTATGATTGAGGATAGCTTCGTAGGTAAAGATTTGAAAACCTATCGTCACTTCCCTGACTTCCTCAACAATCCGCGAATTTTCCAGAAATATCCGGGTATGGTCAACGGCATCATGTCCGATGTATTCACCGTTAACGGTGACGGCGCGAAACCGCTTGTTCCTAAATTATTGAAACGGGCTACCGGTGTAGGCCTTGTTAACTTGGCTATAGATGCTCTTAAAGGAGGTCGTGCCCTATGACAAACTTAGAAGAAAAATTAGGCGTTAATAAATATTACGTAAACGAAGGTCATCCGCACATTGAAATCATTCATGACTATCCGGATATGAAGGAAAAAATGAAACTCGTCAATGCCTGCCCGGCCGGTTTATATATCTTAAACGACGACGGTACGCTCGCATTTGACTACGCCGGTTGCGTAGAATGCGGTACCTGCCGAGTTTTATGCGGCAAAACGATTGTAACTAAATGGGAATACCCGGACGACACTAAGGGTATTGAATTTCGTCAAGGCTAATAGGGAGGCTGACTATGGAATTACTCGTATGTATCAAGCAAGTGCCGGATACGTCTGAAATCAAGCTCGATCCGGAAACGAACACTTTAATTCGTACCGGCCTGCCAAGTATTGTAAATCCGTTCGACATGAATGCATTGGAAGCGGCTTTGTCCGTCAAAGATAAATATCCGGGAACACGCGTTTCCGTGATTACCATGGGACCGCCGCAAGCGTCCGTGGCTTTAAAAGAATGTATCTCTATGGGTGCCGATGATGCGTACCTCATTACGGACCGTGCCTTTGCCGGTGCCGATACCTTGGCAACCAGCTATACTATCGCTTGCGCTATTGCTAAAGTGCAGGAAGACCAGGGCAAACCGTTCGACATGATTTTCTGTGGTAAACAGGCTATCGACGGCGATACGGCGCAAGTAGGTCCGCAGATTGCGGAAGAATTGGGCATTCCTCAGGTAACTTACGTGTGCGATATTGAAGTGAACGACAATATCGTTCGTACGAAACGTGAACACGAAGAAGGTTTCGAAGTATTGGATACGGAAATGCCGATGCTTCTTACGGCGGTAAAAGCGCTTAACGAACCACGCTATCCAACGCTCCACAACTCTATTCGCGCTACGCAATATGATGTGAAAACAATCACAGTTAAAGACATGACGACAGACCCTAAACGCCTCGGCTTACAGGGCTCGCCAACACGTGTACGCAAAGTATATAGCCCACCTATGCGCTCCGCCGGCACCATGCTTACCGGTGCGGTTTCGGAATCCGTGGCAACGGTTATGGATGTGTTAAAACAAAGAGAACTTATCTGATAGCTAAGGAGGAATTACGGTGTTTGAAGAATACAAAGGTGTCTATGTCATTGCTGACTGCTTCGACGGTCAGGTGCGCAAAGTCACATACGAATTAATTGGTCAGGCCCGCCTCATAGCGGATCAGTTGCATGAAGATGTTCATACCTTGCTTCTCGGTGCCAACGTAGCATCGGAAGCCCAGAGCCTCGTGGAATACGGTAGCGATTACGTTCACGTATTTGAACATCCTTTGTTGGCTCGATACAATACCGACGGTTATACCAAGGTTATTACCGATTTCTTTGCCAAGGATAAACCGAATGTTATCCTTATCGGCGCTACCAATGACGGTCGCGATTTGGCACCGCGCATTTCCGGTCGTATGAAAAACGGCGTTGTAGCCGACTGTACGATTTTGTCCGTAAGCACATCCGACGGTCTTGTAGAATGGACTCGTCCGGCTTTGGGCGGTAACATTTTGGCGGAAATTATCTGTCCGGAACATCGTCCGCAAATGGGCTCCGTTCGTCCGAACGTGTTTAAAATGCCGGAACGCCAAGAAGGTCGTCAAGGTCATATCAACCAGGTTGAAGTTCAGCTCACTGATGCGAACATTCGCAATCGTTTCGTAGAAATGATTAAGGTGGACATGAACGATGTTAATATCGAAGAAGCGGAAATCATCGTGGCCGGCGGTCGCGGTATGGGTTCTCCTGAAAACTTCAAGATTTTGGAAGAATTGGCAGATGCCCTCGGCGGTGTACTCGGTGTAACCCGTCCGATTGTTGAAAAAGGTTGGTATCCGTTGAGTCGTCAGGTAGGTCAGACCGGTAAAACGGTAGCGCCTAAATTGTACTTGGCCTTCGGTATCTCCGGTGCCATTCAGCATACGGCCGGCATTACCGGTTCTGATATGATTGTAGCCATTAATAACGATCCGGAAGCATCCATTTTTAAAGTGTGCGACTACGGTATCGTAGGCGATGCCGTTGAAGTGGCTCGTGAAATGATTGCTAAAACCAGGGCAATCAAAGGATAAACTAAATAATAGAATATTTATTGATAAAATTTATGAAGAGACCATAGTGTTGTTATACTATGGTCTTTTTGTGTTTAATGCGATGAATTGTGATTAAAATAAAGAATTAATGAAATTTTAACGGACGTATTTGAAATATAATTTTTAACTGTCGGTTTATGTTTTATGAGAAACGGTGATAAAAGCAAGGAATAGGTGTCTTGCGGGGGGACAAATATGATAGTATTTAGATATAAATGAAGTGGTGATGAATTGATTGGGATGGGTAATAATCAATTCAACTGTTTTCAAAACGTTAGTTAGTGGACGTATTTTGAGAGTAGTATTGGGTATGAAAATCAAGAAAAATGGTCGTCATGTGATTAAAACATCGTTGAGCAGTGCTGTTTTATTGAGTTTGTTATTAGGGGGACAGGTTTTTGCAGCGGATCCACTTGTTATTAATAATGACACGGGAACAGCTAATACGGTATCAGAGGCTGATAATTCTACGGTTATTGGTGATGTAAATACGGTTACCAACAGTAAAAGTCAGACTGTGGTAGGCAATAATAATAAAGTTACCAATAGAACGCATAAGGATAGAGATGAAAATATTACAGATTTAACTATTGGTAATGGTAATATTATTAATCGTACAACTAGTTGGCCTAAAGCGTGGGAGTCGTTGACTGTTATTGGTAATAATAATACTTTTATCGCTCCGACTAACGGTATTGTTATCGGCGATAATCAGACAAAATCTGATTTTAATGATTCAATTATTATTGGTTCCTTAACACCGGAAGAAAAGAAGACTGTATATAATGCTGTTAGAGGATTGAGTATGACTGTCGTTGGTAATTATGCACAGGGCGTATCCGGAAGCACTGTAGTCGGAAATAGGGCCATTAGCTTAGGGGTCTATGGCACTGTTACGGGATTCAATTCTGTTAGCACACAAAATGCTAACTGGTCAACCATTTATGGTGTTGATAATAAAATTACTGGTTTAGACTCTGGGCTCACTATGGAAAATGGGGCTTTCGGTACTATGAACAAGGTCGATATTTCGTCAAATTCTATGGTTTGGGGCACAGGGAACTGGGTGACGAATTCCTATGGTAGTATGGTTGATATAGAAAACATAGATAGTTTTGATATTGTTCGTGATTTCCGTTTTCTAGAGTTTATGGAACATGGCAGTACGAATGATGGATACTCAGACCATATGTCCGAGATATTTAGTGACTTTGCTTCTCTTTATGGCGGATCTGTTTCTGCTATGGGAAATAGCAACAAATTGGATTATGCTAGAAGATCCTCTATCATTGGATCGGATAATATTTTGAAGGGGACTGAAAATGCGGTAAGTGATTACAACACCATTGCAGGTTATAAAAATACCGGCACTAATGTGAATCATGTTTCTGTCATGGGGACCGGCAATAAACTGAGTGATGAGACGACAGATGTTGTCATCGGTGATTACCATACATTGTCTGGAGGGAGTAATAACATTATTCTCGGGGCAATGGAAGCAAGGGATGGAGTTACGACACAATTATTTACTCTAGAGACAGGTATTCCTGGTGCCTCTGTTCCTTATGCGACAAAAGTAAAAATACCAGTAAAGACTCATACGGAAAACATTAGCAATGCCGTCATGATCGGTTATAATACGGATGTACAGCATGATGGTGGCGTTGCCCTCGGTAGCAATGCTGTTGCTTCTGTCGACAAAGGGGTACTTGGGTATAACCCGACTATCGGTAAGGTTTTTGAGAGTGAAGGGGCTATTGTTGCCTTTGTCGGCAAAGAAGATTGGTTTGCCGAATTAAATAGCAGTATACCCGATTTAGAATTGGCTTTTTCAACGGTAAAACTGATTATGAAGGTAAATTCAATGATTATCTGACAAAGAGTGAAGAATATACTCAGTTAGTTCAATATTACCACTTGGCAGAAGCGGGACCAGATGAACAAGCATTATATAAACAACAAATGGATGCCGCGAAGACCGCGTTGGATGAAGCTGAAACAGCAATGAAGACATCTGAAACTGTTATGAATACTGCTAATACAGCTTACACATCCGCTGTATCGGAAAAGAATAAGATAACTTCTACATGGCAATCAAATGCTGCTGCTGTTTCCGTAGGCGACAGTGAAGCGGGAATAACTCGTCAAATTACTAATGTAGCAGCCGGCACAAATGATACTGATGCTGTTAACGTGGCTCAACTTAAAGCAGCCGTAGATGCTGCCGGCACAGGCTTACAAGAAAGTAACAATGCTTTGAGTTACAAAGACAATAAATTATCCTTAGCTATTAAAGATTCGAATGGTAAGGACTTTATTACAGGCAGTGTAGAAATATCTGATTTAGCCAATTCTATTAATACTCGTAATAGTGTAGCTAACTTTGATGGTGACAATACCATTACGATTGAAAAAGCTGAAGGCGTAAATGCATTTAATGGTGTAGAATACCAACTCAAAGTTAACACCGATGGCAAGGTAGTTGCAGATAATAAAGGTGTTGTTAATGGCGGTACCGTTTACAACGAAACCCGTGTAGCCAAAGATGGCACTTATATTAAACAATCTAAATCTGCAGGAGAAAACTTGACTGCGTTGGATAGCCAAGTAGCGGCCAATACGACTCAGATTACGCAGAATAGTAATAATATTACCTCCATTTCCAATGAAGTAAGCAACATTACCAACAACGTAACCAGCTTGAATAGCCAAGTTAATAAATTGGATAATCGAATTAATCGTGTCGGTGCCGGTGCCGCCGCATTAGCTGCTTTACATCCGCAAGATTATGATCCGACTGCTAAGTGGGATTTTGCGGCCGGGTATGGCAACTATAAATCGGCCAATGCAGTAGCTATCGGTGCATTCTATCGTCCGACGAATGATTTGTTATTCTCCGTAGGAACCAGCATGGGCGGCGGTGAAAACATGTTTAACGCCGGTGTGAGCATTAAATTCGGTAAGGGTAGTGAATACTCTAACTACTCCAAAACTGATTTAGTCTCCGTAATCTCTAGCCAGCAAGCGGAAATCAGTGCAGTTAAAGCCGACAATGAAGCTAGCAAAGCGGATAATGAAGCTAAAACTAAACGTATCGAAGCGCTCGAAAAACAGATGCAGGAAATTTTAAGCCAAATTAATCGCTAAGAGATTTCATAATGCATGTACTGTAACCGATTGTGAGGTTAGTTCCCCTCAATCACAGCACCCAAAAACCAAAAATTCATTTTAAAACACTTTTATCAAAAATTCACTTAAAAGGACGTACATCAATGTCAAATTTAGATAAGAAATTAGAGGAGTTTGGCGCGTGGTTACGCGTGAAAAGTAAAAAAGAAGGCGAAGGCAGTTTTACGCAAGGCTTTTTAGCCGCTTCGTTTACGGTTTGTATCGGTGCTATGTCGATTATAGGCTCTATTAAGGATGCTACAGGCGATCCGTCGATTCTTTTGGCAAAATCTATGATGGACGCAATTATAGTTATGATTATGACGACCACTATGGGACGAGGTTGTATCTATGCTGCCATTCCGGTCGGTGTGGTGCAGGGGCTCGTTACCTTATTGGCGTTTTTCATCGCACCGTGGTTAACGGATCAAGCACTCAGTAATATATCGCTCACAGGCTCGTTGATGATCTTTTTAATCGGTGTCAGCTTGCTTTTAAATAAACGGTTCCGCATTGCCAATATGCTACCGACGCTCGTGATAGCAGCGGCTTGGGCGTGGCTGTAAGTTAATTCGGTTCAGGCTTGCTTATATGTGTTGCCGGATAGTTTGGCAGTAAGGAATGCCGAGTCGTGAGATAACTAAATAGTTGATTTTGTTTTAATTAAAATATAGACTCTGTCGTAAATTACGGCAGAGTTTTTTTATTGCTTGACTTGAAGTCAACTTCAAGGGTTAGAATATAGATATAGACATTGATAATTCGTGTGTAAAGTAAGGAAAGGAAACAGTGTGATGAACAAACCATTTATTTTTTGTCACATGGAAACAAGTTTAGACGGTAAGATTATGGGGAAATACCTTTGGCGCCCAAGTGCTGCCGATGAAGGCGATTCCTTTGATTTAGTGCAACATCAGAAATATCAGTACCAAGCTCTTATTTTGGGCCGTATCACAATTGATGATAACTTTACGTATTATGAAACGCCACAGGTGAATGAAGCGGCGCCTGAGGCTCCGGCCGGTGACTTTATCGCTGAAGGTGCTTCCAAGGGCCAGTTCATGATTGCCATTGACAGTAAGGGTAAATTGGCATGGCAGGATAACACGGCGGAAGATGGCGATATGAAGCCTCATGTGGTGTCTATCTTAACAGAAGCTACGCCGAATAGTTATAAAGATTTCCTTCGTCAAAAAGGCATCAGCTATTTAATTTGCGGTAAGGATTCCGTTGATTTGGCTCTTGCTTGTGAAAAGATTAAAGATGTGCTTCACGTCGAAAAAATGATGCTCGGCGGTGGTGCCGTGCTTAACTGGAGTTTCCTCCAAGCCGGTCTCGTCGACGAAGTGAGCCAAGTGATTGCACCGGCTGCTGACGGCAGTACAACCACGCAGACCCTCTTCATGGCCAAACCGGGTATTACCAAAGATCAGCCGATTCTCTTTAAGCCTTTGAGCGTTGAAATCATGGAAGACGATGCCGTTTGGATTCGCTGGCAGGTTGGTGAAAAAGTAGATTTTGACTTCGATAATGATCCGACCTATAAAGAAGTTATGGGCATGATTGAGTCTCATAAATAAGAGATTTCTAATATAGCTAATATCATTTCTGGAATAACAGCACGAATATAATATATAAAGAAACCCCGACTCATCGATTGATGAATCGGGGTTTTATTGTGTCAGGTTAAATTTTAGTTAAATTGAATTAAGTTTAGCTCAGTTTAGATAGTTATTGCCTGTTTAATTAATACCAACGAGTCATTGGTAAGTCGTTGTTGATACCTTTAGTAGCCAGAATCTGATGTAAGTCCATCATGCCGTTAGCAAAAGCGGCGGCGCAGCCGTTAAGGTATAAATCCCACATGCGAATGAAACGTTCGTCGAATTTTTGGCGAATAGTTGGCAATTGGGCACGGAAGTTTTTATCCCATTCCAACAATGTTTTATTGTAGTGCATGCGGAGGTTTTCCACGTCTAAGATATGGAATTTATCGTCCGTCATATCGGAAATCATTTCGCGAAGGCTGGGTAGCATACCGCCCGGGAAGATGTATTTGCTCATCCAAGCATCGCCCGGTTTTTCATCCATGCCGCTGATGAAATGAAGGAGGAAGACACCGCCTTGGACGAGGACGGAGTCTACACAGTCGTTGAATAATTGATAGTTTTCACGACCTACATGTTCTACCATGCCGACGCTGACAACACGGTCGAATGTTAAGCCCGATTTAGGCAAATCACGGTAGTCCATGAGTTTAACTTCGAGGTAATCTTCCAAATGATTTTCCTTAATGCGTTCCTGGAATTTTTCATACTGTTCATGGCTGAGCGTAATGCCGGTGCCTTTGATTTTATACTTTTTAGCCGCTTCGAGGAGTAAATAGCCCCAGCCGCAGCCGATATCTAAGAGGCGCATGCCTTCTTTTAAATACAATTTTTCCAAAATACGATGGATTTTATTTATCTGAGCTTCGTAAAGAGTCGTATTCTCATTTTCGAAGTAAGCACAGGAATATTGCATGGTTTCATCGAGCCAAAGAGAGTAGAAATCGTTGCCGATATCGTAGTGGCTCTGCACTTCTTCGGCCTGATGCTTCTTGGTAAGCGGATTATGTGTCAATTTCGTGAGTACGTCACCGGCCGTGGAGAATTGATCCATCTGACCGAGAAAATGGTTCAACGCGAAGTATAAATCGCCTTCAATTTCCAAATTGCCGTCCATGTATGCTTCGCCGAGAGCAATGGATGTACTCGTCATGAGTTTGCTTGCGGGAATCGGTTCTTTCATATCTACTGTAAAAAGAGGTTCCCCTTCGCCAATTATATATTCATTATCTTTAAATTTTACTTTAAAAGGATTGGCATCGAATCGTTTTAAGAAACTAATCATTGCCTTTTCCTCTATTTTTTCACCTAAGTTGCCTAACATATCAAGGTGCCTCCTTATTAAAATTTTGATTATCTTGCTTTTATATACTAAAACTTTAGATGTGAAAAGTCAAATAATTCAGCGGTTTTAATATGTTATAATAGATATTCAAAATATAAATAGTTGGAGTTTAATTTAACAACTTGATATGCAAAATAATTAATAATGCCCCTGCCTGAAATGGTAAAGGTTACAGGCAAGGGCATTGTAGTAAATGAGAGCTCCTATCCACTATATATGGGCTAATGAAATAAGTTTATTAGTTTTTAAATATAATGAGTGGATAGGAGTATCAAAATTCACGCATCGTTAAGGTCGGCAATTTGCCGGTGCCGACCTTGTAAGCAAGTGTAATAAGGAGGCGTGAAGTTCTGACAAAGGCAGTAAGTTACATTTGAAGTTATTAAGTGAGGATTGTAGGAGATAAGCTCACTAAGCCGACAAGTGGGGAGAATCGGCAAGTAGCAGTTTTGCTTATTTAGAAATTTGGTTCAAAGCCTGAGCTAAGTCGGCAATGATGTCTTCTGCATCTTCAAGGCCTACAGATAAACGCACAAGGCCTTCGCTGATATTGGCAGCGGCGAATTCTTCTTTGGTGTAAGTCGAGTGTGTCATGGAGGCTGCATGTTCGATAAGTGTTTCCGCATCGCCTAAAGAGACGGCTAAGCGGCAGAGTTTAACGCTGTTCATAACAACGGCCCCTTCTTTAACGCCACCTTTTAATTCAAAGGATACCATGCCGCCCGGTAAGGCCATTTGCTGTTTAGCCAACTCATATTGCGGGAAGCTTGGTAAGCCCGGATAATTAACGGATTTAACAGCCGGATGAGTTTCCAAGAATTGAGCCACTTTCATAGCATTGGCACAATGGCGTTCCATGCGGATTGCCAAGGTTTTAAGACCGCGTGCTACGAGGAAAGCATCAAATGGGCTGAGTACGGCACCGGTCATATCTTTGATACCGTATAAGCGAACTTGAGTTAAGAAGTCGGCGGAGCCGCATACAAAACCGGCAATCACGTCGCCGTGACCGTTCAAGTATTTGGTAGCGGAGTGAACAACTACGTCGGCACCTAAGGACAATGGCTGTTGAATATAAGGTGTGCAGAAGGTGTTGTCGACAATAACGAGGCAATCGGCCTGTGCATGGCTGATTTCGGCAATCGTTTTGATGTCTACAATCTTAAGCGTAGGGTTAGCCGGTGTTTCCAAATAAACCACTTTAGTATTTGGTTTGAAGGCTTTTTTCACAGCGTCCAAATCGCTCATGTCTACGAAAGTAACTTCAACACCCATGCGTGTTAAGCCGTGGTTGAGGAGGGCGAAAGTACAGCCGTATAAGGTGTCACAAGCAATAACATGATCGCCTGCTTTAAGAGCCGTCCACAAGGTGGCGGAGATGGCACCCATGCCGGATGCGGTGGACATACAAGCTTCGGCACCTTCTAAAAGAGCCATTTTTTTTCCAGCTGAGTGTTGGTCGGATTGCCCAAACGGGAATAGATGTAGCCGCCTTCTTCGAGGGCAAAGCGACGACCGCCCTGTTCGGCGGAGTCAAATACGAAGGTTGATGTTTGGTAAATAGGGGCTGTTAAAGCTCCGAATGTATTAGGCGCAGCACCGCCGTGAATTGCTTTGGTAGAGAATCCCTTGTTTTTTAAATCTTCCATGTTAAATACCTCCTAAATGTTAAGTCTTTCTAAAACGGACTTGTTATTGGGAACACCGTTTATTTTGAGGTCAGTGTAACATGGATATTTAATGCTGTATAATATCGCTTGGAGTGGATTTGCCATGCATTAAAACCATATCTAAATTAATTGATGTATAGATGGGTGGAGCTTACCGGGCGACGGTAGCAGCTTATTGTTGGCAAAAAAGCTATGCCGGCATGAGGATGGCATAGCTTTAAATCAGGTTTCATATGATATTTACCGGTACTTTTATTGTTAAAACGACGGATGGCTTAGGAAATCAATAGATTTTTCCAAAAGCTCCACGTATTCCATCATGGCCGGAGTCATATTGCTGTTTTTCAGACGAATCCAGCCGATGTTAATGAGGTCAAAGGCACCTTCCAACGGTATAGACAAGATTCGGTTTTTCGTAATATCCGGCAATAAACAGCCGCAACCGATGGTAAAAGCGTCGGTACAGGATAAGAGTCGTAAAATAGTGGAGCGGTCGGAAACGACGAGGGTTCGATTATCTTGCAGACCGTGAACGCTCACTTCTTCGGCGTATTGATAGGAGTCATTGCCCTGGTAGTATTTGATGTACGGATATTCCTGTAAATCTTCGATAGTGAGTGATTTAGCGTCTTTTAACGGGTGATTATGACCCAAGTAGACACAAGGCGGGAATTGGCGTAACGGCGTGAATTCAATGCCTTTTTGTGCCAATAAACGTTTCATAAATTTATTGGTGCCTCGCGAAAGATAGATAATCCCGAGCTGACTTTGACCGAGCAATACATCATCGATAACTTGCGAGGTGCGGCATTCGTTGAATACGATGGTATAATCGGTGGATTTTTTCAAACGATTCACAAATTTGGTAAGCGCATCGATGGAGAACATGTAGTGCTGAGCGGACACGGTGAGGGTGAGCCGGTTGTTGATGCTCTCTTGATTGAAGTAGTTGTGGAGGCCGTTGACCTGTTCCAAAATGCGATGAGCATAGTCCAAGAACTCGAGCCCTTCTACGGTGAACGATACGCCGTGACGCGTCCGTTCCAAGATGGTAATGTCAAACTCTTTTTCCAGATCCTTAATGGATTTAGAGAGGCTCGGTTGCGCAATGTACAGGCGCTGAGCCGCGATAGTAATGGATTGACATTTGGAGATTTCGACTAAGTAACGCAATTGTTGTAGGGTCATGAAAACGCCTCCCAAGGAACATAGTTTTAAACTATAGTAATAGCACTTAATTAAATATTTCACAATCCTATTTTTATCATGTTATGCTGAACGTATATTAAGCAGCCTTAGACGTAGGGGTGCTTCGCATCATGAATAGTTAACTATAAAAAGTTAGGGATTACGATACCTATAGGGATATAGGGCATTTATAAAAGTATATTACTGTTTTATATGAATAGGTAAATTATATAACGTTATTATTGTAACAGGGAATCAAAAAAATGCCATGCTACAACAGAATATATACTATGAGAAAATGTACTTATATGTCATAATGTATAGGTAGAGGAGGTTTTCATGAATAAGGAAATTCAAGTTGAGGCGACGCTTGATGTGGCAGACGAACTGCTTACTACAGGGATGAGTAAAGCGGCTCGGGCCGGTATGAGCGAAGCCGAGTGGCGTGAAGCCACCCGTTTTGACAGTACTGACTGGGGTTGGATTATCATGAGTATCGGTATGGCTATTGGCGCCGGTATCGTGTTCTTACCGGTTCAAGTCGGTATTGTAGGGGTGTGGGTGTACTTGTTGGCAGCGGCCGTGGGGTATCCGGCCTTGTATTTGTTCCAGCGTTTATTCGTCAATACGTTGGCGGTATCGCCGGAATGTACGGATTATCCGCCCGTTATTTCCCACTATTTGGGTAAAAACTGGGGTATTTTCTTAGGGGCGATTTATTTCGTCATGATTGTCATCAGTATCTTCGTGTATTCCACGGCGATAACAAATGACAGTGCGTCCTTCTTATACTCTTTTAATGTAACGGATACGATTTTGTCAGATAATCCGTTCTACGGGTTGGGTGTTATTTGTTTATTGGTAGCCTGGGGCGCCATTATTTTGAACATTCCCGTACTTCGTCTCTTAACATGGATGGGTCCGATTATGGGGATTATCGGTTGCTTTATACCGACATATTTGGTGTATAAATTGGATTTCTTGGCTCGTTTCAGAAGTTCGCCCCTTATGTTCATCGTAGCAGCCGGCATCTTGCTCAGTATTTCCCCGTTTTTCTAAAAAGTACTGAGTCATAGGAGTTTTAGTGAGAAAAGCAGTAAATTAGCAGTAAATAGCAGGACCGAATCAAGAGAGAGCTTTTGTTTAGCGTGAAATCAGTTTCCAACAGCGACAACTGCATTATGAAAAATGCAGACGCAAATATATAAGTATATACCGGGAGGCTTTACTATGCGTAAAATGAAGACTATGGACGGCAACCAAGCCGCCGCACACATTTCCTACGGATTCACCGAAGTAGCTGCGATTTATCCGATTACTCCGTCATCACCGATGCCGGAACATGTGGATGAATGGTCAGCGAACGGTCGCAAAAATGTGTTCGGACACACTGTTAAGGTAGTAGAAATGCAATCGGAGGCCGGCGCAGCCGGTGCCGTACACGGCTCGTTACAGGCCGGGGCACTGACGACTACCTATACGTCTGCACAAGGCTTGCTCTTGATGATTCCTAATTTATATAAAGTGGCCGGTGAATTGTTACCGGCTGTATTCCAGGTGGCATCGCGTGCTTTAGCGACTCATGCCTTGTCGATTTTCGGTGACCACCAAGACGTTATGGCTTGCCGCGCTACAGGTTGTGCTATGCTCGCCGAATCGTCCGTTCAGGAAGTTATGGATTTGAGTGCGGTAGCTCATTTATCGGCGATCAAAGGCCGCATGCCGTTCATCAACTTCTTTGACGGTTTCAGAACGTCTCATGAAATTCAAAAAATTGAAGTGCTCGAATATGATGAATTGGCACCGCTCCTCGATTGGGATGCGTTAAAAGCGTTCCGCAAACGCGCCCTCACGCCGGATGCACCGGTAACACGCGGCACGGCGGAAAACCCTGACGTATATTTCACTCATCGTGAAGCGTCCAATCCGTTCTATTTGGATATTCCGGGCATTGTTGAAGAATATATGGGTGAAATCAGTAAATTGACGGGCCGTGAATATCATTTGTTTAACTACGAAGGGGCACCGGATGCTACCGATATCGTCGTTGTAATGGGCGCCGGCGCTCAGGTAGCCAATGAAACGGTTGAATACTTATTGGCTCAAGGTCGCAAAGTGGGTGCCGTTAATGTGCATCTTTTCAGACCGTTTGCTATGGATCGCTTCATCGAATCCTTGCCTAAGACGGTTAAACGTATTGCTGTGCTTGATCGCACGAAAGAACCGGGCTCTATGGGCGAACCTTTATTCCTCGATGTGCAGGCAGCCATTGCTCGTGCTAAATTGGATATTACCGTTGTGGGCGGTCGCTACGGCCTCGGTTCACGCGATGTGGTGCCGGCTGATATCGTAGCCGCTTTTGATAATTTGGCTGCGGCTGAACCTAAAGCTGAATTTACGCTTGGTATTGTGGATGATGTGACCGGTTTATCCTTGCCGCGTCCGGATAATGTTTGGATTGATGCCTCTCACATTACGGCTTGTAAGTTCTGGGGCTTCGGTTCCGACGGTACGGTTGGCGCCAATAAGACGGCCATTAAGATCATCGGCGATAACACGGATATGTATGCGCAGGCTTACTTCGACTATGATTCTAAAAAATCCGGCGGCGTGACCATGTCGCATTTGCGTTTTGGTAAAAAGCCGATTAATAAACCATATTTGGTAACACGTCCTACCTTTGTAGCTTGTCATCGTCAGGCTTATGTAAATGAATACGATATTTTACAAGGCATAGAAGAAGGCGGCACGTTCTTATTGAACTGCACTTGGACGCCGGAAGAATTGAATGAAAAATTACCGGCTGCCATGAAGCGGACGATTGCCAACAAACATCTTAAATTCTATATCATTAATGCGGCTCAGATTGCTCAAGACATCGGACTTGGCGGTCGTATCAACATGATTTGTCAGTCCGCATTCTTCAAATTGGCCAATATTATTCCGATTGAAGAAGCTGTACAGCATTTGAAAGACTCCATCGTCGCTACTTACGGCAAAAAAGGTCAGTCCGTTATCGATATGAATATGATGGCGGTCGATAAAGGTGTCAACGCCATTGTACCGGTAACTGTTCCGGCTGATTGGGCCAATGCAGTGGATGCTGAAACAAAAGATACTCAGGAAATTCCTGAATATGTACAAAACATTTGCCGCCCTATCAATGCACAAAAAGGCTATGATTTACCGGTAAGCACCTTCATGGGCTACGAAGACGGTACGTTACCGGCCGGCTCGGCTGCGTATGAAAAACGCGGTGTTGCTTTATTCGTACCACATTGGCACAAAGAAAATTGTATCCAATGTAACCAGTGTGCTTTCGTTTGTCCGCATGCAACGATTCGTCCGGTATTGGCTACGGCTGACGAAGTGGCGGCAGCTCCTGAAGGTTTTGAAACAATTCCTGCTTTGGGCGTCGGCGACTTACAGTTCCGTATCTCCGTATCGCCGTTAGATTGCCTCGGTTGCGGCAACTGCGTACAGATTTGTCCGGCTCCTAAGGGTAAAGCTATTACCATGAGCCCAATCGATGACGAATTACACTTGGCGGATGCTTGGAATTATGGTGTAAACTTGCCGACTAAAGCTAATCCGATGAAGAAAGAAACGGTTAAAGGCAGTCAATTTGAAGTACCGCTCCTCGAATTCTCCGGTGCTTGTGCCGGTTGCGGTGAAACACCGTATGCACGCCTTGTAACGCAACTCTTTGGTGACCGCATGATGATTGCCAATGCGGCCGGTTGCTCCTCTATCTGGGGCGGGTCCATGCCGACATCTTCCTATACAGTTAATCAGGCAGGCCAAGGTCCTACTTGGGCAAACTCGCTCTTTGAAGATAATGCGGAATTTGGATATGGTATGCGCGTAGGTACTACGAAGATTCGTGAACAAATCGGCGAATATGTAACAACGGCTATCGGCGAATGTACTGAAGAACAAGCTGAACTTAAAGTAGCTCTTACCGATTGGAACGAACATCGCGAACAGGGTGCCGGTACGCGCGAACGGTCAGCTCGTTTGGTAGCACTTCTTGAAAAAGTGGCTAACCCAACCAAAGCTATGACGGCTATTTTAGACGAAAAACAATACCTCGCCAAACGTTCGCAATGGATCTTCGGCGGTGACGGTTGGGCTTACGATATCGGCTTCGGCGGCCTCGACCATGTACTCGCTTCCGGTGATGATGTAAACATCCTCGTATTTGATACGGAAGTATACTCCAATACGGGCGGTCAATCCTCCAAAGCAACGCATACCGCAGCGGTAGCTAAATTCGCAGCCAGCGGCAAGCGTACGAAGAAAAAAGACCTCGGCATGATTGCCATGTCCTATGGTTATGTATATGTGGCACAGGTAGCTATGGGCGCCGATAAGAATCAGCTCCTCAAAGCGATGACGGAAGCGGAAGCATATCCTGGTCCATCCTTAATCATTGCTTACGCACCATGTATCAACCACGGTATTAAATCCGGTATGGGGACGACGCAGGAAGAATCCCGTCGCGCCGTAGCTGCCGGCTATTGGGATTTGTATCGTTACAATCCTGCTTTACGTGGCACTGATAAAAATCCGTTCAGCCTCGATTCGAAAGAACCTACTGAAAGCTTTAGAGATTTCTTGATGGGCGAAGTGCGTTATGCATCGCTTAAACAGACATTCCCTGAAGTGGCGGAAGAACTCTTTGCCAAAACAGAAGAGGATGCCAAAGAACGTCGTTTATCCTACGTACGTATGCAAGAAAGTTTGGCACCAAAACAATAATGGCTACACATCTTTTAGATAGAATGTAGTAAAACCTCCAAGGAAACTGCACGAACGGGCATTGGGGCCCCATGTTCGTGCAGTTTCTGTTTTAAGGGAAAGTTGCAATATCAGGAGGTTCATTAGATGAATCGCCTCTGTTTTAAAATTGCTATGGCTCGTTGATTTTTGGTTGTCATCCTTTGGTCGATTCTATGATATATTTATATACAAGAGTATAGAGTTATATTTATAGGTAAGAGTATAATTATAGCAATGGATAATCTAGATGAAATATATCTTCACTTATTGAGGGATAGTCAGGTAGGAAGGAGTGGGAGTATGGCACTTTCGGTCTATGTAGGACGGGCCGGAACAGGCAAAACACACGCTTGCTTTGAATATATTAAGCAGGTCATCGAAAACAATCCGGGCGAGCCTATTTTATATATCGTACCGGAGCCGGCCACCTATACGATTGAACGCAGTTTGGCGGAGTTTATGCCGAACGGCGGTTTTACCACGGTTCGTGTCGTCGGTTTTAATCGGTTGGTGTACCAGGTTTTCCAATCGGTAGGTATGGTCCGTGAAACCGGTTTATCGGACATCGGTCAAAAATTATTGCTTCGTTTAATTATGAAACGGGAGCAGGGCAAGCTTGAATTATTGGGGCAGTCTGCCAAGCAACCTCATTTTGCCGATGTATTGCAGGGCCTTTTGAGCGAGTGTAATTCATTCCGTGTCAGCGCCGACGATTTGAAAGTGGGTGCCGATAAGGTCGGTTCTATGGTATTACAGCGTAAGCTTCAAGAGCTGGCGCACATTATGGAATCTTATGAAAATCTCGTGTCAACGACAGGGATTAATACGAGCAATCGCATCGAAGAGCTCATTGATGTGTTGCCAAAAAGCCCGTTACTTCATAAGGCACACGTCATTGTGGACGGCTTTCATTGGTTTACGCCGCTCCAAATGGAGCTCTTATATACCTTGTTTGATTTGGCCAAGGACAGCATTTTAACCATTACCTTACAGCCGGAACTGGCTAATTTACAGGTACCGCCGCAAAAATTGCGCTTGTTTGGTCGTCCGCATTCCGTGTTTGCGGATGTGTCTGAACGCTATGGCTCTAATCTTACGGTGCGAACGTTTGATGCTAATCAGCGCTTCAAGGATCCTTTATTGGAAAGTTTAGCAAATCGATATTTTAATTCGCCGATTAAACAAAATAGTGTTAAAACGACCTTGCCGGTGACAGTGGCCTATAACCGGGCTCGTGAAGCTGATGCGGTGTGTCGCCAAATTTTAGAGGCTATGGAGAAACCGAACCGTCGTTGGCGTGATATTACGATTATGCTCCGTGAGTCGGAAACGTATGGCGATATTTTGGAAAAAACATTGAAACGTTATGAGATTCCGTTTTTCTCGGATCGACGTCGTCCGATGGTGAGTCATCCTTTAGGCGAATTCCTGTTGGGCCTTTTGGCAGTAGTACGCCGGAATTTTGACCACGATGCCATATTCCGTTTGTTAAAAACCGATTTCTGGCCGTTAAGCCGGTCTACGGTGGATGAACTGGAAAACTATTGTCTCGAGTTCGGTATTCGTGACTTTATGTGGCTCAAAGACAGCTGGCCGTATGAACGAAAAAATCGTTTTGACAGTAGCGATGATGACGATACGTATGATGAAAAAATAGCCGATGAAATCGAAGCGGTTGCCGATGTGAACGCAACCGATATGTCCAATGTAGATGTTGCCTTGACCGAGGGATTAGCAACAGGCACGAAGAATACTGATGCGGTTAAAGACGCTGCCACCACTGTACTTGCACCCGATAATATCATCCCGGCGGAACTCATGGAAGCGCACACGGAAACAGCTCGCAGATTGCGCGTCAATGCGGCTCATGATTTCATTATGGGGCACTTGCGTGCTTTTTGGGAATTTGCCAAGGAAGAACATACCGGATATGAATGGTGTGAACAGCTATTCAACTTAATGACGAAGGCGGGTGTACCGGCTCGTTTGGCACAGTGGGCAGCTGATGCGGAAACAGTGGGTGATGCAGAAAATGCGGCAGCTCACGAACAGATGTATAAACGCGTCATAGCCTTGTTTGATGAGATTATGACTTTAAAATTGCCGGATACTATGACAACGGCCGAAATAAGCTTGCTTTTGGAAGAGGGCTTGTCGGAAGTATCTTATTCATTAGTGCCGCCGAGTCTCGATCATGTTATGGTAACGACGGTGGAACGCGGCTACACTCATGAAAGCGATATCGTCTTTTTAATGGGTCTTAATGACGGTGTATTCCCACAGCATATGGGGGACGAAGGGTTATTAAAAGATACGGAGCGCGAGGTTTTGAAAAAAGCCGGCATTACCTTGGCAGAAGGCGCCTTGGTGCGTGCCTTCAACGAAAACTTTTTGCTTTATTTGGCCTGTACCCGAGGACGTGAAGAACTTCATGTGTCCTATGCGAGTTCCGATGAAGAAGGGGCTGCTATGGAAAGTGCCTTGGCTATCAGACGTTGGCAACAGCTGGGCTATATGGCAGGAACTAAGAGCGCACCGCTCACGATTCCGGACGGACAGGAACCGGCCTATATTTGGCGACCTTTGCAAAGTCTGTCTTTACTGGCCGGTCAGATGGGGACGGTGGTACAAGACGGTGATTTGGCTCCGATTTGGCGCAGTATTTACGATTGGAGCCTTGAGGGTCAATACCGTGATGCTTTGCGCGTAGCAACGCGTGGTGTTGCGGACAATAATGATGTGCCGGTCGTGTCAAAGGAAGTTGTGCAGGCTTTATTGTTTAATAAGGATGCGTTAACCGGTTCCGTGACTCGTTTAGAAAAATATCAGCAGTGTCCGTTCGCTTTTTACGCCCGTTACGGTTTAAAACTGGAAGAACGACCGGTTAAACAATTCGGCGCACCGGAAATTGGTATATTCCTCCATGAAAGTTTGCGTGCTTTGGGGATGCAGCTGTTAAAAGGACAACGGCAGTGGCGTGATATAAATCCTGACGAAGAAGTGGCGCTTTGCGAAGCGGTAGTGGCTGATATCAGTAAGGAATTGCAGCTTGGCGAAGAAGGCGATGTGTATGAGACCGTATTGCGGGATCGCCTTGAAAAAACGCTTAAACGCACAGTAAATCGTCTCAGTGATTGGTCACAGAAGAGTCAATTTGATACGCGTTATTTGGAAAAAAGTTTCGGCGGTTATGGCGGCAGCGACCAATGGCCGGCTGTTCAAATTTCGCTGGGCAATGAATCATACATTCAGCTTATCGGCCAGCTTGACCGCGTCGATGAGTGGCAAGGCGAAGACGGCAAAACTTATGGCCTCGTGGTAGATTATAAGTCGGGTCATGCCGAGGTAACAGCCGCTGATGTGTATTATGGACTCAAATTGCAGCTTGTAACTTATTTGTTAGCCTTGGAACGAGCTCAACGGAGTGACAAAATTGAACCGGCCGCTTTGGTTTATACGTATGTTAAAAATCCGCGCATCAGTAAGAGCGATATGTTGACGGAAGACATGGCGGCAGACTTGGTGAAGAATGATACGGGTCTTAAAAATGACGGTTATTTTACAGATAATGTAGAACTTTTGACAAAACTGGATGAAACGGTTGCGTCGGGTAAATCCACGCCGTATGTACCGATTCGTATTACCGGCAAGGGGCTGATTCATGGTCAAGATAAAAAGAAAACTAAGTCGGACAATGAATTTAAAGTTCTTACTAATTATGCGGAAAAGGTCATGAGTAAGGCCGGCAAGCACATTTTGGCCGGTCACTTTCCGATAAGTCCGTTTAATTTAAATAAATATATTCCGTGCTCGTATTGTCAGTATCAGGCTCTATGCCGTTTTGAAAATACTCGCAATAATTATCGTTATATAGAAAGAATGAAAGAGGAAGATGTGTTAGCTAAAATGGCGAAAGGAGACGATGTATATGAAGTGGACAGACGCCCAACAAGCGGCGATTGATGCGCCCAAGCCGGGTTCACGATCTTCGCAAACCTTGCTCGTGGCGGCGGCTGCCGGCTCCGGTAAAACCGCCGTTTTGGTAGAACGAATTATTCAACGGTTGAAATCAAAAGACAATCCTCTATCTATCCAAGAGCTCATGGTTGTAACCTTTACTAAAGCGGCTGCAGCCGAAATGAGTGCCCGTATCGGCGCCAAATTGGCGGAGGAGTTTAATCAGACCGGTGATTCGTATTTGGAAGAACAACTTAGTTTGTTACCGTCGGCTCACATATCAACGCTCCACTCCTTTTGCCAATGGGTCATCAGCAGCTATTTTTATCGCCTTGATATCGATCCGTCCTATCGCATCGGCAATGAAGGGGAATTGCTGCTTCTGAAAACCGAAGTGTTGGAGAAGTTACTTATTAAGGCCTATGAGGCGAACAGTTACCATATTTTTGAGATTGCCGATATGTTCGGGAACGAGCGGTCTGATCAAGGAATTATGAATCAGATTTTAGATTTGTATCAGTTCGCCGTGGCACAGTCCGATCCTACCGCATGGCTTTTGGAGGCTAAACAGCGCTATGAAGAGGCTCTCACAAAATCTCTGGCCGAAACAATTTGGGGCGAATATTTTATGGCGGAGCAGCAAACGTTAATCGAGGATATAGACAATCGTTTAGCTCGCTTTACGGGTATTTTGAATAGTCCGGGCGGGCCTACAAAAGGTGCGGAATTTGTTGATGAATTGCAGTATATTATGGCTGCTTTGAGTGATGCCAAAACTTGGGATGACATGGTTGCCGCGGTTGCTTTAATCGGGAATCATGAGTTTAAGCGACTTAATATGAATCCGGCCAAAAAAGATGCGGACCTCGTTGATGACGGATTATTGTCACAGGCGAAAGGGTTAATAAAGGGGGTTCGTGAGTCATTAAAGGACATGCTAAAGGGCTCCTTCGTAATTACCGAAGCCCAGTTCAAGGAACAAATTAAACAGAGTTTGCCGTATGTGACGGGGCTTGTTGATTTAACTTTAGCTTTTATGGAAGCGTTTAAGGCGGCCAAGCAAGAATTGGGGATGCTGGATTTTTCAGATTTGGAACATTTATGTCTGGCCCTCTTACGAGAAAAAAAGGAAGACGGCAAATGGTATCCGTCAGAAGTAGCGTTGGAGTTGCAAGGTACATTCAAAGAAGTCATGGTCGATGAGTATCAGGATACCAACGGTGTACAGGAAGAAATCGTCAATTTGGTGTCGCGTAAGGATAATCGCTTCTATGTAGGCGATGTGAAGCAAAGTATCTATCGTTTCCGTATGGCCAATCCATTCCTTTTTATGAAAAAATACCATGATTTCGAGCAAAATGTGGAGGCGGAAGAACGACGGATTGACTTATCTCAGAATTTCCGCTCTGATGCAAATATTTTGGAATTTACCAACTTTCTCTTCCGCCAAGTTATGACAGAAGAAGCAGCTGAACTTAATTACGGTGATGCGGAAGCTTTGAATCCGGGGCGAGTAACCGATGATGCTCCGGATAATTGGGTGGGCGGTCCGGTAGAGCTTCATATTTTGGATGTGGGCACTGAAAAAACGTCTACGTTTAGCGGTGGCGGTGCCGGAGATGCAGCGACCGGCGAGGCATCGTCTGCCGGTGACTCGAAGCCTGCTGCTTCCGGTTATACTTCAAGCAATGAGGCAAATGATGACGATGACGCGGATTTAGAAAATGATGAAAAAGAAACGGCCTTCATCATTGAAAAGATAAAAGAGTTAAAAAATTCCGACAAGGTCGTACAGAATCCGGACGGCTCGTTTCGGCCTTTGGAGTGGCGCGACATAGTAATTTTGTTGCGTTCGCCAAGGGTGCGGGCCGGTCGTATGGTAGAAGCCATGAGACAAGTGAGTATTCCGGCATATGCGGAAGAAAACACGGGCTATTTCAGTGCTATTGAAGTAAAACTTTTACTTTCGCTATTGCAAGTTATCGACAACCCGGAACAGGATTTGCCGATGGCAGTGGTACTCAATTCGCCGTTTGTCGGCCTTGATGCCAATGAATTGGGGCACCTTCGCATGAGCGGTGACGGCTCGTTGTGGTCACTTTTGGCTGCTTATGGTGATGATACACAAAATGAGGCGGTTCAAGCTTTTGTCACTCGTTTTGAAAAATGGCGAACTTATTCACGCCATCACAGTGTGAGCGATTTGTTGTGGACCATATACGAAGATATGAACTATTTGGAATACGTCAGTGCCATGCCGAATGGTCTCGTACGTCGCGCCAATGTAATGGCTCTTTATGAACGGGCGAAGCAGTACGAAGCAGGGAGCTTCCGCGGTATTTTCAGATTCTTACGCTTTTTGGAAAGCTTGCAGGCTGCCGATCAAGATCTCGGTATCGGTAAAACCGTGAGTGAGGCGGATAATGTGGTGCGTATCATGAGTATTCATAAGAGTAAAGGGCTTGAATTCCCAATCGTATTTTTAAGTGCCGTACAAAAAGGCTTTAATATGCAGGATATGAGAAAGGCTATGCAACTCCACGGTGAGAGCGGTATAGGTCTCAAAGGCTATTATGAAGACTATCGGGTGCTGTATGGTTCCTTACCATGGCGCTTTGTGTGTGATAAGAATTTGCTGGCTCTTAAGGCTGAGGAAGAACGTGTTTTATATGTAGCACTTACCAGGGCTCGTGATAAGCTGTTTATTACCGGTTTTGAAAAAAATATTCCCGGCTTATGCGCTAAAATGGCGGCATCGGCACTCTTAACAGATACACAGACGTTGAGCAAAAGTTTAATTACTAAGGCAAATTCATATTTGGATTGGTTTATTATGGGGCTCAGTCGTCATTTGGACGGCGGTAATCTTATAAGACAGTACAGCGGAGTAGAAGATGTGGCGTCCATGGATTTGAAAGACAAGAGTTGCCGTGTAACGGTAACAATTCACGATGGCAGCCAATATACGACTTTACAAAAAAGCACTACTAAGAAATCGGCTATTTTGGAGGCTGTTGAGAAATTAAATCCTGTTTCGGCAGAGCCGCTTGATGCTGATTTGGTTGCACGTTTTGATTTCCGCTATCTGTATATGGGAGCCGTCGGGCGTGCCGCTAAAATTTCCGTCAGTGAATTGAAGCGTCGTTTTGCCGAACAGGAAGAAGAGGCTGCCATCCTTGTGAATCCGGTTGAAAACCCAATGACTGTAGCACAAGCTGAAGCTACCGTAAACACAGCAACAGTGGCGGCTACTTCAACTTTAGCATCAAATAACACTTCAACTTCAGCTTTAAATCCAGCTTTAACTTCAGCTTCAACTGCAGTGGACTTGGGCCCGTTTGGTATTAAACCGCAGGCGTTGGAGGCTGCTGAAGAAGTAAGCACCGGTGCTCGTTGGGGGACTTTAATGCATGAGGCTATGCAGTGGTTGCCGTTGGAAACGTATACGCAAGAAAGTTTAAGTGCTAAGTTGGATCAACTGACTTTGTCGGGCTATTTTACGCAGGATGAACGTCATGTTTTGAACGATAAAGCTTTATATCGCTTCTTTAATTCGGATTTAGGCAAGCGGTTGCTGAAAGCAAACGAGTCGCCGTCGAGTGCCGGCAGTGCCGGTGGAGACAGTGGGAACCAATCACAAGTAGCTCGTGAATGGCCATTCAGTATGCTCATTGAAGGGCATGATGTGTATCCGGAAGTGGAACCGGGTGAAAAACTCTTCCTTCAGGGGATTGTGGATACGGCGTTTTTAGAAGATGACCAATGGGTATTGGTGGACTATAAGACGGACCGCGTTAAATCCGGTGAAGAATTAGTTCGTCGCTATGCCGTACAGCTACGCATTTATAGCGAAGCACTGGAGCGTTTGACGGGTAAAAAAGTTAAAGAACGCTATATTTATTCGTTCCGCTTGAATGATGCGGTACCTGTACCGGTAGAGTGATAGAAACTTGTGAGCACCTATGAGTACATGTGAATGCCTGCGAATATCAATGCTTTATGACTAGAATGTTTGAAGCAACTAATCATATAGTTAGCAGTACCTAATCAAATATTGAAAAAGAAAAGAAGTTATCCCCTCAGCTTTTGCTCAAGGGATAACTCCTTTTTAGGTAACATTGTTTAATTTTTAATTTTCGTCATTCACGGTGAATGATTACATAAGCGTCAGCTTATTTTTTAGCAGGACCAAACCATTTTTCGTAAATTTTGTCGTAAGTACCGTCAGCTTTCAAATCAGCTAAAGCTTTATCAGCTTGTTCTTTCAACTGTTTGTCGTCTTTACGGAATGCCCATACGAATGGTTCCGGATCTACAGGTTCGCCGATAATCTTGGTATCAGCATCAGCACCCTGTTTCAAGTAGTAAAGAGCAACTGCGTTGTCCAATACGCTGGCATCAGCAGTGCCGGCTTTCAATTCATTGAATAACTGGGAGTTGCTGTCAACGGATTTAACCTGTGCGTTAGGAATTTTTTCAGCTACGTCTAAGGCCACGCTGCCGATTTGAACAACGATACGTTTGCCGGCTAAATCGTTCATGCTTGTAGCAGTGTCATCTTTTTTAACAATCGCTACGAAACCGCCTTTTTCAAAGTAAGGATTACTGAAAAGAACAGCTTTTTCACGTTCAGGAGTTGCACTGAGACCGGATGCAATCATATCGATATCTTTACTCTGCAAAGCAGGAATCAAAGCATCGAAGCCCATGCTCTTGAACTGCATTTTGTAACCCATTTTCTTGGCAACAGCATCAGCAAGGTCAATATCGAAACCTACATATTTGTCGCCTTCGGTGAATTCAAATGGAGGGAACGTGGTTTCGGCCCCTACTTTAAGAACTTTTTCTTGATTGTCGCCGCCGGTGCTGCCGCAACCTGCAATTAAACCGGCTGTCAACAAAGCCGCTGTTAAAGTGAGCACAACTTTTTTGCTCGCAAATTTTTTAAGTGAACTAAACATAATTACTTCCCCCTACGTTAAAACTTCAAGGACTCTTAAAAACTCAAAATCAATTATATGCATATTATAGACCTTTTCTGTATAAATATCAACAATAAAATTATAAATATTCGAGGTCGACGTTGGGCAAGTAAAACTAAGTACTCTATGTATGTGTGTTGAAAAAGGAATAAGCCCCTGTCTCCTCCCGGCGAGTCAAGCTCGAAAGGTCGTTCAACAGGGGCTTATTCCTTTTTCTGCGTGCATGACTCCAGAGCACATAAGTTTTACTTGCCCTTTCCGTTGCGCCTTGAATATTAGGAGGGGAGAGAGGAGATAGGGCCATCATGCTTTCTGTAACACGCACGTGGCAGTTAATGTCTTGATTTTATATGTCCTAATGCTACACGCATAGAGACAATAGGACTTCTTTTCTTTTTTTATAAATGTATCTCAGAGCATGCATACCTTTACTAATCTTTATGCTGTGCGTCTTTATGCCACCATACAATCCCTTCTTGTGTAGGCAATACGCTTCTGTCAAATGTAGGTTCTACAATGCCGGCTTTTTTCTGTTTGAAATAGTCGAGCATAGCAGCTTTACATTGTTTCCACAAGAGAAGAATAGCCGTTAAGTTTGTAAGTACCATGAAGGCCATGAATAAGTCAGCCAAGTTCCATACGAGGTTAAGGGACGCGATGGAACCGAAGTAAACCATGATAACTACAAATACGCGGAAGATGTTTAAGTAAATAGGGTTTTTAGTTAAATGAGCGATGTTGATTTCGCCATAGTAGTAGTTGCCTACGATGGAAGAGAAGGCAAACATGAAAATAAAGATAGCCATTACAGGGGCAGCCCAGCTACCAAGTTGCATTGCAAGGTCATGCTGAATGAGGGCGATACCGGTGAGGCCGGTGGTTGTATAGTTACCGGAGATCAATACGATGAACGCGGATGCGGAACATACGAGGAAGGTATCTACGAATACGCCGAAGGCCTGGATGAGACCTTGTTTAACCGGATGGCTTACATCAGCGGTAGCGGCAGCGTTCGGGACGGAACCTTCACCGGCTTCGTTGGAGAACAAGCCACGTTTGATACCGTTCATGATAGCAGCACCGAAGAAACCGCCGGCAGCGGCGTCAAAGGTAAAGGCTTTTGTGAAAATTGTATAAATTACACCCGGTAATTCCGTAATGTTAACCAATACGACATAAATGGAGGTTAAGATGTATAAACCGGCCATAATCGGTACGAGCCATTCGCTCAAACGAGCAACACGAGCGATACCGCCGAAGATAACAAGGGCCGTCAAAATAGCAACGCCGATAGCTGTTACCTGAGGATCAAGGTTTACGATAAGTAAAGCATTAGCTAACGTGTTGGCCTGTACGGAGTTGTAAATCAAACCGTAGGTTACACTGATGAGCACGGCAAAGAGGAATGCGAATGCCGGGTTTTTCAAACCTCGTTTGATGTAGTAAGCCGGACCACCGTGGAAACCGCCTTTACTGGAAGGTACTTTGTAAATCTGAGACAAGGTACTTTCTACAAAACCGGTTGCGGCGCCCAATAAGGCGATGAACCACATCCAGAAGATTGCACCCGGACCGCCGAGTACAACGGCGATGGCAATACCGGCAATGTTGCCCACACCAACGCGGGAGGCGGAGCTTACGCAGAATGCTTGGAATGAGGAAATGCGGTTGCCTTCCGTTTTTTTACCAACATCTTCGCCTAAAAGACGAATCATTTCCTTGAGTTCGCGTACCTGGATAAATCCGGTGCTGAAGGTGAACCAGAAGCCGGCTAAAATTAAATAAATGATAATAATGTAGTCCCAGAGAAAGCCGGTTATAGTTCCGATGAAAGAGTTAAAAGCGTCCATAATGAAATTCCTTTCCTGCTTTTTGAAAAAAATAATACATCTCTATAGAATATATCTAGGAATATTATACTATATTCCAAGTGTGTCGTATACATTTCTTAGGAACTTTATACAAAATGTATATTGTATTCTGTATAAATTGATTGGTCGGGGGCGACTTGTTTTTTTGCCTTTAGTAGTATATAATAATATAGCTAGCCGTAATGCAGGACTGGATTATGGCAGTCTTGTGGGGCTCGTGCAATGGAAGCCTGTGAATCGTGTCAGGATCGAGAGATAGCAGCACTAAGCGGTTACTTTCATGTGCCACGAGGGAACCTATAAGGCTGTCATAATCGAGTGTTGTGACGGCTTTTTTGTTTATAAGAAAGGAGGGAATCCTATGAGTTATGTAGCGTTGTATCGGAAGTGGCGCCCGCAGACCTTTACGGACGTGGTGGGGCAAAAGCAAGTCAGTGAAACGTTAATGCGTGCCATTCGTGAAGATAAAGTAGCGCATGCGTATTTGTTCTCCGGACCGCGTGGGACGGGGAAAACGAGTGTAGCTAAAATTTTTGCCAGAGCCATTAACTGTGAAAAAGGCCCGACCGATCATCCTTGTAACGAATGTACCTCTTGTAAACAAATTTTGAACGGCCAATCCATGGACGTTTTGGAAATAGATGCGGCGTCGAACCGCGGTATTGATGAAATTCGTTCTTTGCGGGAAAGTGTTAAATTTTTACCCGTTGAAGGTCGTAAAAAAATCTTTATTATTGACGAAGCACACATGTTGACGAACGAAGCGTGGAATGCGCTTTTGAAGACGATTGAAGAACCGCCGCCTCATATTATGTTTATTTTTGCCACTACGGAAGTGGACAAACTGCCGGTTACGATTTTATCGCGTTGCCAGCGTTATACGTTTAGACGTATTACGGCGGAAGATATTGCTGAACATTTGTTGCATGTGGCTACGGAAAGTAATATTCAGCTTGCACCGGATGCGGCACAGCTCATTGCGATTCATGCGGATGGCGGTTTGCGTGATGCCCTCAGTATTCTGGATCAATGCTCCGGTATGACAAAGGATATGATTACGGCGAAGACCGTGGAAACTATGATCGGGCTCGTAGGCAAAGAATGGATCATGGAATTCCTCGATTATTTGCGCCGTGGTGATGGGGCTGCTGTTTTGGTAGCGTCTAAACAGGCACTTAGTGAAGGGCGTGACAGTAAACAAATCATTGAGGCCTTGATTCAACATGTGAGAGCCTTGTTGATTGAAAAAGTTATGCCGACTGCGGAAGAATTGGCGTTATATGCACCGTTTAAGGACGCATTTGCGGCTCAGGCTGAGTTCTTGTCGGTGGATGAACTCAATTATTTTGTCAAAGAATTACAACAGATTTTGAATGATGCTAAACGTGTAGACAATCCGCGCATCGTTATTGAGATGGGCTTATTGGGAATTTGTGCCCGAGCACAGGTCAGCGAAGAAGATGTTTTACAGCGATTGGCAGCTGTAGAACATCGTTTGGATGAAACGGATAATCAAGTGAGTGCAAGGTTGGCTCAATTGGAATCAGAGCCCAGAGTCATGGCCGGTTCGGGTGGTATGAATCAAGGAATGCCGGCTTATCAAGGTGCGGCACCTCAAGGCAGTATGCCGCCGGGAGCTGATATGTCGGGATCAACGATGCCCGGGGGTATGGTGCCGAATGCAGGCGTACCGGGAACGGTACCGCCGGGGATGACACCCCATGTGGGAATGGCACCGCCAGCAATCGTAGCGGCGCCGGCTCCGACGCGGAGTAAGGCACCCGATAAGCGTAAAGCACCGGCTAAAAGTCATAATGGCGGTTCGAGTCGCGTAAGTAATAAAGAACCACGGATTCGGTCTGTTATGGGGGATACATCACTAATTTTAGGCCAGCATATCGAAAATCCTAGGAACTATGATAAAATAAAGAAGGATACGTTACGTTATGCCGCCAGCCGTTCTTGGAATTATACGAGTAACTTCTTTAACCAAGCTTTTTTAATATATATAGATGAAGTACGAGCCGTATTCGTATTCAGCAATCCGCTTCTGGTTGATATGTGCAGTACGGAAGATCGTTTTTATGAATTGGAACAGAGTTTGTATCAAGCTTTAGGACGATATGTAATGGTACAAATATTGTGCCAGAGTGATAGTGCAGCTATGGACTATCGAAATGCGGCTAAGGCTATACTTACCGGTCAGTCGGCGGGAAGTTCTAACGCTCCGGCAGCTAATACACGACCGGCACAACAAGCACAGCAACGCTCTAATTCGGTGACACAACATAATGTGCCACAGGGACCGTCGCAACCAAGTTCATCTCAACCGATGGCACCACAAAGTACAGCACCACAAGCGGTGGATGACTTTGGTGCCGGCACAGTTGACGATTTTGGCGCTTCTAATGCTGTATCGCCAAGTGCACCACCGGTTGATGATTTCGGCGGGTCAGGTAGTGCTGTGGCAGGCAACGTGGCAAGTATGCCGGCTATTGATGATTTCGGTGCAGCAGATTTTGACGTACCGCCACCACCTGAAGAAGAATTCGGTGATGGTGAAATTGAACCGTCAACGCAAAAAAAAACTGCAATTCCCGGTGATTTAAGCAAATTTACTAAATGGGATGAAAGTAAAGCTACGCCGGAAGAGCGTGCCAATTCCATTTTAATGGGTGCGCTTATTAATGCGGCGGCTGAAGGCAATGATATTTACGTGGAAGTTATTGATGACGATGAGCCTCATAAGGATGCTAAAAAATAGAGTCGATGAGTATCATACTGTTATTCAAGAATAGATTTGGTGAATTATATTTATATGGTATTTAAATAAAGAGTGTTTTTACTAAAGGAGGAACAATAATGTTCGGTAAAGGTATGCCAAATATGGGCAATATGCAAGGTATGATGAAAAAAGTACAGAAGATGCAGGCAGATATGCAGAAAATGCAGGAAGAATTGAAAACTAAAACAGTTGACGCTTCTGTAGGTGGCGGTGCTGTAACCATCGTAATGAACGGTGAAAAAATCGTTCAATCCGTTAAAATCGATCCTTCCGTAGTAGATACTGACGATATGGAAATGTTGGAAGATTTAGTATTATCCGCCGTGAATGCAGCCGGTCAAAAAGTAGATGACATGATGGCACAGGAAATGAGCAAAGTAACGGGCGGCATGAAATTACCGGGTATGTTCTAAGATGGCCAATCCGTTAGAACGCTTAGTGGAGGAATTGCGCCGTTTGCCCGGCATCGGTGCAAAATTGGCCCGGCGTTTGGCCTATCATTTGGTTGAATTGCCGGCTGATGAAGTGGCCACCTTGATTGATACGATTGAACAGGCCAAAGCGGCCACCAAACGCTGCTCCGTTTGTTTTAATTTGTCCGCACAGGATCCTTGTGAGTTTTGTGCCAATGAAATGCGCGACCATAGTACCATTTGTGTGGTAGAGACCTCTCGTGATGTGGTAGCGATTGAACGAAGCGGCGATTATAAAGGTGTATATCATGTGCTGGAAGGTGCTTTGTCGCCGTTGGAAGGCATTGGTGTGGAAGATATCCGCATTAAGGAATTATTGAATCGTTTACGCGATGAAACGGTAAAGGAAGTCATTTTGGCTACCGATCCGGATCCGGAAGGGGAAGCAACAGCCCTTTATTTGGCGCGTTTATTAAAACCAATCGGTATTAAGGTGACTCGCATTGCACGCGGTGTACCGGTTGGCGGAGATATTGAATATGCCGATGAATTGACTATCGGCGGGGCGGTTATGAATCGCCGGGAAATGTGAGGCTTTTGAATGGATTTAGTAGTAACTGCCGCTGTGGCAGTCGTTGTTATTTATATGATTTTTAAAGTAGCATTTTATACAATTAAGAGAGTTGCTATTCACTTGATTTTAGGCTATGCAGCTTATTATATCAGTGTGAACTTTTTGCATATTCCTGTGGATATGACCGTACTCATGTGGTTTTTAACCGCCGTTTTGGGGCCGATTCCGGTAATCGTAGTGGCTCTGATGCACGGCATGTAATAAAAGGAGGCAGTCAGTATGGCTCAGTTAAATGAAGCTCAGCAACGTGTGGTGAATACGTTGACGAACAACATACTGTTACTAGCCTCGGCAGGTACGGGAAAAACAAATACGCTGGCTTACCGTGTGGCACATATTATTCAAAGTGGCGCAGCCAAGGGTGAGGAGATCCTTTGCATGACATTTACCAATAAGGCCTGTCGTGAAATGAAGGATCGTATTCTGTCTATGGCAGGGCCGGCAGCCAAAGCTGTGGAGGTAAGCACCTTTCACAGCTTTTGTTATAAAATCCTGCAGGAGGAAAGTAAGCGCAATGACAGTCTGTATTTTGACATGACGATTTATGACGAAGTGGACTGTCAGGAACTTTTGTCCCCTTTGGTGCCACCGAATATGCGTGAGGCGGTGTTTATGAACTTGGTGGCACATGTGAAGGAATATCGTTCATTGTGGGGCTATTACAGCGATGATAATGCGGCTGATTATGAAAAAACCATCGATCGTTTATTCATAGAACAGCGCCTTACGATGGAACGTTTTTTTGAAAAACTCAATATGTCCGACTTGGCCGATTTTCGTGCCAAGGGTTATGAGTCATTGGTTGAGTATGATCAAGCTTTGGCCGGAGTTCACGGTGTGGATTTTACCGATTTGATTACGTTGGTGCACCGGCTGTTTCAGGATGAGACCATACGGGAGCGTTGGCGCAGTCGCTATCGTTATATCAACGTGGATGAAATGCAGGATACCAGCGATTTGGAAGGTACTGTTATGAAATGTCTGTGGCAAGACAATCATGTTCTTCTTTGCGGCGATTATTTTCAGACAATTTATGAATGGCGCGGCTCCAATCCAGAACGTCTTTTGGCGGAATATAAGACGGAATTTTCACCGGATGTAATCGTTTTTTATGAAAACTATCGTGCTAATCGGTATTTGTTTGATGCGTCGTTTGGCGTGTTAGAGCATATGTTTCCGCGCTTAATCGGTCAGTTCTATAAGGAACGGCCATTTGCTGCCAGCAAGACTAAGGGCGAGCCTATTGTGGTCCATAAATCTCCGACGGAATGGAAAGAGGGGGCCTATATTTTTGATACCATTCAAACGGTACCGAAAGATAAGAAAATCGGCGTGTTGGTTCGCAACAATAATCAGGCACGGTATTTAAGCAGTCTTTTTGCAAGATGCAATGAACATTTGCCGGCGGAAGAACAGCGTCAATTTATGATTATTGATGAGTTTAAATTTTTCCGACGTCAAGAGATTAAAGATGTAATGGCTTATTTCAAATTGCTTCTTAACCCTCATGACGCGGTGAGTGCGAAACGCCTGATTAAACGTTATGTTAAGGGCATCGGTGAGGCGCGCATACGGCAGATTGAAAGTGAAAATGTGCGGACCATGGGGCTTCGTTTAACGGACTTTGTGGATATGCAGATTTTTGAGCGCGAGCCTTATGACGGACTGTTGCAAGGCCTGGTAGCCGGTAATATTGTCGTATATGACGTGGAAAGTACGGGTACAGACACAACACGTGATGAAATTATTCAAATTGCGGCGTGCAAGCTTAATCCGGACGGTTCGGAAGGCGAAATCTTTGAGCGATATATTCGGCCGTCAAAATCAGTGGGCGACTCGGCGTCTGTACACGGTTTTACCGATGAAAAATTGGCTGAAATCGGTGAAGAGGCGGCTGCTGTATTGGCTGAATTTAAAGAGTTTTCAAAGGGTGCTGTTATCGTAGGGCATAATGTAAATTACGATATCAGTATTTTTACCAATGAATTGGCCCGTCATAATCTGGGGAGACCCGAATTCGCCGGCGTTTACGATACGCTCGATATTTATCGCCGTTTTTATCCGCGCCTGCCTAATCACAAGTTGGGATTCTTGAGTGACTACTTCCCGATTGATCATAAACCGACGCATAATGCAATGGATGATATTCGAGCAACGGCATTGCTTTTAATCTATGCGATTGACAAAAATATCAGACCTACAGCGGATCAGCGCCGCGCCTTGATTAGTAATTTTAAAGACGCTTTTGCTACGATGGCTTCGCAAATGGCAACACTCAGACGTAAGATTCTGACGGATAAGCCGTCGGCTTTGTTGGCGTATATCATGAAAGATATGGGCGTACTTCAATACTATCAAGAACGTAAAGAGCCTGAGCGTGTCGAATATATTCGCGACTTGTATCGCCTTATGGTCGATTTGGAAGGACAGGCTACCGATTTAACCGGCAGAGCTTGTTTGCAGCAAATCTTGGAACAAGCGGCTTTGACGGCCGGTGAACCGGATCAACGACTTAAGAATAATGACCGTATTCCGATTATTACTGTCCATCAGGCAAAGGGCAGCGAATTTGATTATGTATTTCTGGCCGGGTTACGGGACGGTCTCTTTCCAAGCTTCCTGTCACTCAAAGAAGGTAAATTATCGGAAGAACAGCGGCTTTTCTATGTGGCGATTACACGGGCAAAAGAGCGACTCTTTATTTCCTACTCGACTACCGATAGTCGCGGTCGTGACGTAAAGCCCAGTGAGTTTTTAAAATATTTGCCTGCTGATGTTATCAGAGAATAAGGAGGTGCCTATGTCACGAAAAACATATCGCCCTGATGATGTATGTTTTTTATTGCGTCCCGAAGATGTAGCGGCCGGAATTGAAACGGTCGGTGCATGGCTCGATGAAAAGCATATGGCTCGTTCAGTCATGAAAAAATTGTTTCAAGAAAAATTGGTATTGCTGAACGGTAAAAAAACTAATCCGAAGGAAACTGTGGTGCTCAATGATGAATTGCGTTTGCAGATGCCGAAGGAAAAATTGGATTATGACCCGGTGCCGATGGAGCTTGTTATTCTCTACGAAGATGAGGAATTGCTTATCTTGGATAAGCCGGTAGGCATTACAGTGAACTCACGGGGACAAGTATCATTGGCTAACGGCGTGGCTCAATATTTCTTGGACAATGGAATTAAACGCAAAGTGCGCTTTTTGAATCGTCTTGACCGTGATACGTCGGGCTGTATTGTAATTGCCAAAAGTGCCTTGGCACAGAGTTTTTATCAACAACAAATTGAAGATCAACGCTTTGAAAAGTGGTATTCTACCGTTGTTCAAGGTGTTTTGACAGATACTAATATTGTGGAGTTACCAATGGCCCGTGGGGATGACGGCATTCATTATGAAGTGCGCGAAGACGGCAAACCGACGCGTACCGTTTATAACGGCACCGGCGTGTTTGAAGAAGTCGAAGGTGATGAGATTGGTGATGTTAAGTCCACCTCTTATCGCGAAGTGAGTGCCGATGAATTGGCAACCATGAGTGAAGCGGAACAGGCTGAATTGGTATCGACCGTAGATATTAGACTTTATACGGGGAAAACCCATCAGATTCGCGTAGCCATGGCCCATTTGGGTCATCCGCTGGTGGGTGATGCGTTGTATAGCAATGAACGTTCGGGGCGGACTTATGAGTTACGGGCACGTCGAGTAGTTTTTACCTCGTTGCGCACCGGTGAAATCGTGACGGTTAGTGCTGATTAAAGGGTTGGCGTAATCATTACAATCAGAGCAAACAGTGGCAGTGCGGATTAATTCGGTTAGAAAAACAACAGTTTTATTTTGTGAAATTAAATTTTGTAAAATATTTAATTTTAGTATGGCATATCAAAATTTTTTGATGTATAATAGATATAGAAAATTCAATATAGTTACATTGTATATTCTTAAATTAATATATTATTACATAAGAAAATAGGAGGTATCCTATGAAAACCGTTGTTTTATTATTCCACCCAAATTTTGAAGCGTCCCGCATTAATAAAGCCTTTGAACAGGCTATTGCCGATGATGTTAACGTTCGTCATATGTATGAATTGTATCCGAATAACCAAGTAGATGTTATGACGGAACAGACTACTTTGACGGAAGCAGATCGTATCGTATTGCAGTTCCCAATGTATTGGTATAACTCGCCATCTTTGTTAAAAGAATGGCAGGATAAAGTGCTTACTTATGGTTGGGCTTACGGCAGCACCGGTAAAGCTTTACATGGCAAAGAATTGTTGTTGGCTGTGTCCACCGGCGCACCTAACTATACTCATGAAGCCGGTATGTATACTGCTACCGAATTGCTTCGTCCGTTCCAAGCTATGGCTGAATTCTGCGGCATGACCTACTTAACTCCGTTTGTAGTAAAAGGTACGCTCACTATGAGTGATGAAGATGTTGCTAAACATGCTAAAGAATATGCTGAATATTTGAAACAGGAAAGCATTCCTGCTTTGGGCAAATTTGACTGATTAGAAGATCAGGACTTTTAGGGTCAAAGAGTCTATAGGCTGAAATGGTCTATAGCTGACAATTAAATAAAAATAAGCCTCTGGGTATTTTTGATGGTGAAAATGCTCGGAGGCTTTTTGTTTTGAAAAGATGATTCTTTAAAGTTTAATAGTAAAAAAGTGTAAAATTAACGAGTTTTTGCTATCAGTAGCAAAAACTGGTGGGGTAGGTGAAAGAATATTTATGGTGTAAAATAAAAGTATTAACTATAGGTATTTCTAGGAGGAAGAAGTATGTTTGCATATGTAGGCTGTCGTACAACAGAGCACCGTAATGCGCGCGGTAAGGGAATTTCAGCATATGAAGTTACGGAGCAAGGATGGAAATTGCTGGGGATTACGCCTATTTTAGAAAATCCGTCATACTTGGCTTTTGATAAAAACAAAGATTATTTATATACAGTTCACGGTGATTATGAAGAAGTAAGTGCTTTTAAAGTAGAGCACGACGGGTCGCTTACATTTTTAAATACGGTGAGTTGTGAAGGCAAAAATCCGGTATATATTGAGATATCACCGGATAATCGGTTCTTATACGTAGCGACGTTGCAAGGTGGTACGATAACAACGATTTCGCGATTATCTGACGGAAGTTTGGGGCAGGCTACTTCGGTTGCTCGAATTAAAGGTCTTACTGATGATGCTGTATCTTTGGCTCATCAATGCGTATTGGATAGAACCGGTCAATGGCTACTGGTGCCAACGCAAGGCCGACATGTAGGTTATGAACGGATCTATGTATTTAAGGTTAATGCTGCAACGGGTGGGCTTTCAGAGCATTTTCACATTGATGCCAGAACTTATGCTGAACCGCGTCATTTGACGATAAGTAAGGATAATCGCCGTGTGTATGTGGTGAATGAAAAAGGGAATTCCGTTACATACTATGATTTTGATGATAAAGCAGGTAAGTTGGCGGCTTTACAAATAGTGCCGTCATTGCCGGAAACATATACAGGCCAAGGTCAAGCCAGTGCCGTTTTGCTTAGTCCAAATGAAGAGTTTTTGTATGAAACGACTCGTATTCATGAGAGTGTGGCCATATATCGGGTGAATAAAGAAACAGGATTTTTAACTAATATAGGATTTACGTTCGTTTTGGGTAAAACACCTCGGTTTTTTACATTTATGCCAAATGGGAAGCAGTTGCTAATTGCCAACGAAGATTCGGATACATTGCAGCTTTTTGATATTGATGCGGATTATGGTCAGGTGACGTTTGCCGGTGTAACAGTAGAAACCGGTAGTCCGACCAGTGTTGTTTTTAAATAGAAGATAAGTAGTAGATTTCAATTTTAAAGTGGAAGGGGCTGTAACGAAATACACCCCTAAAAACAAGAATGCGGTTTGAAGATACGAAAGTGTCTTCAAGCCGCATTCTTGCTATATTTGTATAAGAAAAAAGGCCCCGAAGGGCCTTCTTTGTTGGTATAATTAATTTATGAAGAAAAACCATATCCAACAAGGCAATTATACTAAACTTTCTGGCTTTCGCCAAGTAGTTTTATCTTTGGATTATGGCTTTCAGATCGGACCAAAAGAACCGGTGAGATTACTGGATGCTGTATTGGAGGAACTGGACTATACAAGGTTGCAGCATTTATATTCTTCAAAAGGAAGAAAATCTTTAGTACCTCCCCATCTTTTGTTTAAAGTCTATGTATTAGCTATGACCGAAGGCATTGTATCTGTTCAAAAAATTGCTGATCAATGCACCAAAAATATCCATTATATGTGGCTCTTACAAGGCCATCCGGCCCCATCTCATATGGTATTCCATCGCTTTTTCAAACGGTTAACCGTTGATGTACTTAGAGAGTTACTCTCTCAATTCATTAATATTTTGAGCCAAATTGACAGTTTAGATTTTTCGGAAGTATTCATCGATGGCACTAAATGGGAGGCCTACGCCAATAAATATACGTTTGTCTGGAAGAAAACAATTCTTAAGAATTATGCTAAATTACCGGATAAATTACTGTCTATTCAAAGTGAAGTACAGCAGCTTTTAAGCATAGATGTTTCAGATATGACCGAGGATGAAATATTGGTTTTGCTGGAGCAATCTATACTCGAAAAACAAGTTGAGTTTGTACGCGGTAGCGGTAAGCGAAAACATCCATTACAAAGAGCCTTGGAATCTTGTTTGGCATTACGTGACAAATGAAAAGAATATGATGGAAAACTAGCTATTCTAGGATCTCGTAACAGTTATTCTAAAACCGATCATGATGCTACGTTTATGAGATTAAAAGAAGATCACATGTTAAACGGTCAATTGAAGCCGGCATACAATGTTCAACTAGCTGTTCATAGTGAATATATTATGGGAGTTGGCGTATTTCCGAATCCTACAGATACAAATACCTTAATCCCATTTATGCAACAATTGGAAGGACAATACAAGCAACATTTCCAATATGTGGTAGCTGATGCCGGTTATGACAGCAATGAAAATCTGGCATGGTTATGGACACATAATTACAAAACTTATATTAAGCCCAGTGCGTATGAAGTGAGTAAAACAAAAAAGTATAAGACGGATATTGGTCGAGTAGATAATATGCTATATGATGAGGCAACCGATACCTTTACCTGTGCCAAAGGTCGTACATTACGATTTCAATACATACGCAGAAACAAAAGTAAGACCGGTTTCATTAAGCAAAACCGAGTATACCGGTGTGAAAACTGCAATTATTGTGGCTTACGTAAGGAATGTCAAAAACTTAAGTTCGGAACACTTCCTAAGGGGAATAAGGCGATATATATTGCTACTGATTACCGTGAATTATTAGCCAAAAACAAGGCTGTATTTGAAAGTGACTATGGTCTACAATTGCGAGTAAACCGCTCTATCCAAGTGGAAGGTGCATTTGGCATAACAAAAGAAGATTTTGAGTACACTAGGTTCAGACATCGCGGTAAAGATAACGTAGAAAAAGATTTGCTATTGCTAGCTTTTGGATACAATCTCTTGAAACTGCATAACCGAATACAGAAAAAGAGATTAGGTCAACGATTATTCGAAACTAATTCTGTTGCGTAATTAAAACTAAAAGGCCACAGGCTTATTTAAGTGCGCTAAAAAAACAAAAAACAAGGATATTTTCAGAACTATTGATTCCGAAAGTATCCTTGTTTTAATTGAAAAGGGAGCTGTAACTGAAATGTGAGTAAAAAAACTCAATTTCGTTACAGCCCCTTTTTTGAAGTACAAATTTAAAAGGTATAGGAGATTAACACTTCATGCCGGAACCCTTGCGGGCATAGAACCAATAGGTGATGACTATGGTCACGGCGATGAAGGCTAAAATTATATAGAACGCAGGCATTACCGTCTGATACGTAGTGTAGGACCAACCAAAAATCTTAGGTATAAAGAAGGCCCCGTATGCGCCCATAGCGGCGGTAAACCCGGTTACTAACGAAGATTGCATGCCGTCGGTAAAAATGTACGGAATCATGCGGAAAGAGGCACCCGTTTCAAAACCTGTCATGAAGAACAGGAAGAGGAACGCTGCGAAGAAAATAATGAAGCTGTGGGTAGTTATACCGAACATGATAAATATGGCGGCTATGAACATGCCGATGAGGGACAGCATGGTGATCTTGGTGCCGCTGTTAATTTTATCGGATAACCAACCGCCTACCGGACGAATACCGGCACCGATGAACGGTCCCAAGAATGCGCCGTAAGCGAACGGAATTTCAGGGAATTCCTTATTTACTAACAGGCTCAAAGCAACGGAGAAACCGATGAACGAACCGAAGCCGCAGGTATAAATCCAGGTCATGAGCCAGGTGTGTTTATTGGTGAAAATACTCATCATGGAAGCCGGGCTTTGTTTTGGCAACGGCAAGTTATCCATGTACTTTGCGATGAGTCCTAAGGTGATGAGAATTTGAATAATGCCTACATAACAAGTGTTTTGCAAAAAGATGATAGTGCCATCATTTAATGTTTGCGGCGTACCTACTAGCGGGGCGAAGATGGTCATACCCATTACAATCGGAGCCATGAGGAAGATAATGGAAACGCCGAGGTTACCGATACCGGCGTTAATACCTAAGGCCGTGCCACGTTTGGAACGTGGGAAAAAGTGACCGATGTTAGCCATGGACGAAGAGAAGTTGGCGCCCGCAATACCGAGTAAGAGTACATAGACGAAGAAGGTTTCGTACGATGTAGTCGGATCCTGTAAAGCCTGCGCGAGCCCCCATAGAGGAATTAAGAGAAGCGCCGTAGCGATGAAGGTCCAGTTGCGGCCCCCTAAGATGCCCGGCATATAGGTATATAGGAGTCGCCCCGTAGCACCTACGAGCCCCGGCATGGCGGCCAAAGTGAAAAGCTGCTCATCGGTGAAGTGAAAGCCGATGGCGTTAAGCTTTACGGCAATTGTTGACCATAATGTCCATACACAGAACGAAATGGTCAAGGCGATAGTAGATACGATTAAATTTTGATTTGCGATTTTTTTACCATATTGATTCCAAAACTGTTCATTTTCCGGATTCCATTGAGCCAATATTTCGCGGCGGCTCAGTTTTGGGCTTGCGGTTGTTGCTGACATGCGTACACTCCTTTGTTACAGTAATGCAGAAAGCAGCCGGTATCCTAACTTGTGATATAGAATGCGGCTATTATCAACATGACGATGTTGGCTTTATACCGAGGTGTATCAAGTCGATTTATTTCGGAATACAGCCGTGGGGTATAAAGTGTGTCTAATTGGAGTATAGGAAAAATATTCAATTTTGTATGTGATAAATATCACTGAAAAGTAAGATTCTGTGAAAAAGAATGTTTTTTGCTGAGTGGAAATCAAATTTGATTGAGTCTATGGAGTATGGAATTCAAAATGAAATTGTGCATTTTGTAGAATCCGTTAAAAAAGGCTGTCATGAGGCACTAAATATATAACGTTAGATATATAGTATGCTATAATAGAATAGGTAATGCTTTTAGGGAAAAGGCGTTTTTAGAATAGATTACAACTGAGGTGTTACGTATGAAGTATACGTTTGATATGGTACAGGATCTGCGGGTATTACGCGGTATTAATGAAGCGGAATTTAAGACGTTATTGCAGACTGTAGGTGCTTTTACCAAGAAAACTAAAAAAGGAGCCTATATAACGCTTGCCGATGAAGAGGTGTGCTGCGTAAGCGTGATTTTAAAAGGTACGGTCCACATGATGAGTGAAGATATTTGGGGGAATCGGTCGATTTTGGTGTTTATGAATCGCGGTGATTTATTCGGTGAATCTTTTGCCTGCAGTTCTCATCAAGTGTCACTGGTTAACTTTTACGCCGCTTCCGATGTGACGGCACTGTATATTCCGTTCGATAAATTATTGTCACTGTCTGCCAACGATTCCGGCGCGTATCGTCAGTTGGTGCAGAATATTATGACACTCATTGCCGATAAAAATGTGCGAATTTTGCAAAAGTTGGAAATTGTATCCAAGCGTAATTTGCGTGATAAGTTGATGGCTTACTTTTCCTATATGGCAAAAGCCTGGGGCAGCATGGAATTTGATGTGCCGCTTGGCCGTGTAGCACTCAGTGAGTATCTTTGTGTAGATCGCAGTGCGTTAACTCGGGAGCTGTCGCGTATGCAGGACGACGGTTTGATCGAATTTGAAAAAAATCATTTTAAAATTTTAGCACCGGTCGATTCATTGGCATAATCTACTTGTTTTATCGGATAACTTAAATAAATGTAAAAAGAGCGACGAATTTTCGTCGCTTTTTTAGTTTGCATTTTTGATGTATTTAATATTATCTTTTTATCAAGATATAAACCATATCTAATAGTGGTAAAATCATCGCTACTAAAGCAATTTCGTTATGATACGGCATAGCCGTCAATGGAATCCACATGCCGATGATGGTTAAGACAGACCAGGCAATCGGGCGGGTCCATGTGTTGGTTTGAGTACTGATAACAGTTGTTGCCGCGGAAACTTTATTGGTATTGGACGGAGCCGATTGAGTTTTAAGCCAAGACGTCCATTTGCCCCAACGTTGGAAGGTTAAGAAGGCACCAAATAGGGAAGCCACACTTAACACAACCATCCAAATGCCCCAAACAATTTTTAGGGCCATCGTATTGTGATTATGAATATGTAAATTGATGAGCGTTGTTAAGCCGGTGAAGTACCATGGAATCGGTTGCGAATAGAAGTGGTCTTGTTGACCGTCTTTATATAAGTTGGCGTATATCGGCTGCCCTAAGAATAAAGCCGGATCTTCATCGTTTTCACGACCTAAATAGAAGGCATAATGCTGTCCGTTAAATCGGGACGGATAATCCATGGAAATCAAGAGCTGGCCCGGATATTTGGCTTGTACACGGAAAATTGCTTCGGATGGTGTTAAAATATCAGATTTCTGAGTACTCAATTCGATTTTGGCATTGTAGGCCACATCCTTATTATAGTTGTCGTTTAAGATAAAGAAGGCGGCAATACCGGTACCGGAAATGCTGAGAATAAAACCGAAAATAACGGTTAACATCATTAACTCGCGATGCAAATTGGCAAAACGACTGCGCAAGGACTCTTTGAAAGAATGAGGTTTTGCGGTATTGTCGGTTACTGCGGTAGTGGTGGTGTCGGTATTTGTACCGGCGGTATTGGCTGCAACAGGGTTAACTTTTTGATTTTGCAACATAGCTCTACGCAATTTCGCTGCTTTGGAGAATGGTCCGTATAAAAAAGCACCACTGGCGACGGCCAAACCGCAGATTAAGGAAATAATACCGATGAGATATAAGCCTAATCTATCTAAAGCTAAGCGCGTGTGTAATTCATGGAGCACATGCATTACGGTACGAATCGGTGTAACGGTAACCTTGCCGCTTTGCGGTTGCATCAACTGTTGGCTGTGCGGATTATAGATGATATAATCACCGCCCATCCCCATGCGGGCACGCGGTTCATGGGTGTTGTTTTTATCGATGATGCGGTAGCGCAACAGATGAGAGCCCATAGCCGGTGAAATATTCAAGATTTCTTTAGTCGGATATTTCTGAGTAAATTGGGCAGCCCCTTGATCGGCACCGTCCCAGAGAGTGTTAATATTCATAGGCGCCGCACCCATGGCGTGGTTATTACCTTGAATTTCTGTTCTGAATAATAAGATTAATCCGGTGATACAGAGCATAAAGAAAAAGAGGAAAGAAAATATGCTGAGATATCTGTGTATTTTGTAAAACGTTGGTGTTTTCATAGGAACACTCCTTTCGTTGCTATTATAGACCTCTAAAATCAGTCTTTCAAGCAATTTTCCCTTCGTATGAAAAATCTACATAAAAGAGTGGAATTGTGTTGTATAAATTCCAAAGAAATTCAAATTATTGGGGTGATTTACTATTTATTTAATTTGAACAGAATTTTTATTGATGTCAGAAATATGATGCTTTAATTGATATTAAAATTTTATAAATATCAAGATAATTTGATAGTTATAAGTGCTTAATGTATTTTTGGATTAAATTTATAAATATATGTGATTTAAATCACATATAAACCGTGTCTCCTTTGGTATGCTGAAAGTAACAAGGAGGGACAACGCATGAATACGTTTTTTAAAAAATTTTCCTATCTAAAACCTAAAAATAAAAGTGAATCAGGCCATCAAGCCGTGTATCAAGGCGGCCGTGACTGGGAGTCCATGTATCGTAACCGTTGGTCATATGACAAAGTGGTGCGCTCCACACATGGGGTTAACTGCACCGGTTCCTGCAGTTGGAATGTTTTTGTCAAAAACGGTATCGTGACGTGGGAAAATCAAAATCATGATTATCCTGAAACAAGTCCCGATATGCCTGATTTCGAACCGCGCGGCTGTCCGCGTGGTGCTTCGTTCTCTTGGTATATGTACAGCCCGTTGCGTGTAAAATATCCGTATGTTCGCGGTGAATTGGCGGATATGTGGCGTGAAGCCAAAAAAGAACATCCGAATGCGTTAGAAGCGTGGAAATCTATCGTTACGGATCCTGAAAAAACCAAACGCTATAAGTCCGCCCGCGGTATGGGTGGCTTTGTGCGTTCTACTTGGGATGAAGCGTCTGAAATTGCGGCTGCATCCATGCTCTATACGGTACAGAACTATGGTCCCGACCGCAACTTCGGTTTCTCGCCGATTCCGGCCATGTCCATGTTGAGTTATGCTGCCGGCGCTCGTTTTATGAACCTCATGGGAGGTGCCTGCCTCAGCTTCTACGATTGGTATGCCGATTTACCGCCGGCCAGTCCACAGGTATGGGGCGAACAGACCGACGTACCGGAAAGTAGTGACTGGTACAATGCCGGTTACATCATTACTTGGGGTTCCAACGTTCCGCAGACCCGTACACCGGATGCTCACTTCTTAACGGAAGTGCGTTACAAAGGTACCAAAGTTATTTCCGTTTCACCGGATTATGCTGAATCTACAACGGCTGCCGACACTTGGCTTAATGTAAAAGCCGGTTCTGATGCGGCACTCGCTATGGCCATGGGTCATGTTATTTTAAAAGAATACTATGTAGATAACCAGACTCCAATGTTCCTCGACTACGCTAAACGTTATACGGACTTCCCGTTCCTCGTTCGCTTGGATGAAAAAGACGGCAAGTTCACGGCCGGTCATTTCTTGACGGCTAAAGACATGGGCGATTTGTCGAAACATAGCGAATTTAAATATTATGTGCTCGACGAAAAGAGCGATAAATTAGTTATCCCTAACGGCCAAATGGGTCATCGTTGGAGCGACAAGACAAAATGGAATTTAAAACTCGAAAACAGTGAAACAGGCGAACCTATCAGCCCTAAATTGTCCTTCATTGATGAAAAGGATGATTTGAAAACAGTCAGCTTACCGTTCTTCGGTCACTTGGACAATACGGCCACCTTATCCCGTTGTGTGCCGGTAAAACGCATGAAGACGGCTGACGGCGAAGTATATGTAACGACTGTTTATGATTTATTACTTGCTAACTACGGTGTTGACCGCGGTCTCGGCGGTGAAGTGAATGTTAACTATGAAAGTGATACTCCATTCACGCCGGCATGGCAGGAAAAATATACCGGTATCAAACCGGACATGGTGATTCATACGGCTCGTGAATTTGCCGATAATGCCATTGCGACCAAAGGTCGTTCCCTCATCATCATGGGCGGCGGCATTAACCACTGGTTCCATGCGGACATTATTTATCGTGCCGTGTTGAACCTCGTGCTTTTCTGTGCCTGCGAAGGTAAGAACGGCGGCGGTTGGGCTCACTATGTAGGTCAGGAAAAATTGCGTCCGGCCGAAGGTTGGGGCGCTATCATGACTGCTAAAGACTGGCAGCCGGTGCCTCGTTTGCAGAACGGTACATCCTTCTTCTATTTCGCCACCGACCAATGGCGTAGTGATGAAATGGATACTAACGATTTAACATCGGCTCTTGTAGAACCACGTTATTGTCATGTAGGTGACTACAATGTATTGGCAGCTCGTTTGGGTTGGTTACCATCCTATCCTACGTTTAAGACTAGCAGTGCCGATATTTATAAAAACGCGGCTAAAGCGGGTTACACCGAATTTGGCGATGTGAAGAATTTCGTAGCACAACAGCTTAAAAATAAAGAGTTGGAATTTGCCGTACAGGACCCGGATGCACCGGAAAACTTCCCACGCAACCTTATCGTATGGCGTGCCAACCTTATTACGTCGTCCTCCAAGGGCCACGAATACTTTATGAAACACTTACTCGGTACGAAAGACGGGCTCCTTGAATCGGACACGCCGGCTGTTAAACCGACCGAAATTAAATGGCGTGAAGAAGCAGGTAAGGGTAAACTCGATTTGCTCATTGACCTGGATTTCCGTATGGCCGGTTCGGCGCTCTATTCGGATATCGTGCTTCCTACCGCTACATGGTATGAAAAGACCGACTTATCCTCTACCGATATGCATCCGTTCGTGCATCCGTTCCAGCCGGCCGTAGATCCGGGCTGGGAAGCTAAGACGGACTGGGATATTTTCTTAACTTTGGGCCAAGCTGTTTCTAAGCTTGCTAAAGAAGTGAATATGCCGGTATATCGCGATATGGTAGCTACCCCGTTAGGGCATGACTCGGAAGCCGAATTGGCACAGCCGGGCGGCGTTGTTAAAGACTGGAGCCGCGGTGAATGTGATCCGATTCCGGGCAAAACCATGCCGCAACTCGTAGAAGTGGAACGCGATTATACGCGTATTTTTGAAAAACAACGTTCTTTAGGACCTAATTTGGCTAACGGTACAGTCGGTGCTCACGGTATTGCCGTTAACATTGCTGAACAATACGAAGAACTTAAAGTACGTAATGGTGTTATTCGCAGCCGTGCTCAAGGCTCTACCGCTCCTGAGGGGGCTACCGACGGTGCCTGTCGTGTGATTTCCACGACTGATGATGTAGGCGCCGGTTGTCCTTCTATTGAAGATGCATACCATGCCTGTCAGGCTGTTTTGACCTTGTCATCCGCAACGAATGGTGCCGTAGCTCATAAGAGCTGGGCGAAAGCGGAAGAGCTCACCGGTCTTAAAGATTTAACGAAAATGACGGGTGGTCGCAGCGGTGAAAAGATTACCTTTGAAGATATCGTAGCGCAGCCGCGACTCGTTATCAGTACACCTATTTTCACCGGTAACGGCAAAGATAATCGTCGTTATACGCCGTTTACCAATAATGTGGAATTGCTCATGCCGTTCCGTACGATTACAGGCCGTCAGTCCTACTTCCTTGACCACGACATCATGGCGGAATGGGGCGAACAGATGGCGACGTTCAAACCGATTTTGGCCTATGCACCTATGCGTGAAAGCTTGCCGAATGACGGTGTTCGTGAAATTACACTTAAATACTTAACGCCGCACAACAAGTGGAGTATTCACAGTATGTACTTTGATACGCCGCATATGTTGACATTGTTCCGCGGCGGTCAATCCGTATGGCTCAATGAAGATGATGCCAATGAAATCGGCGTGGTCGACAATGACTGGATTGAATTATATAACAGCAATGGTGTTGTAGCATCCCGTGCCGTAGTAACACCGCGTATTCCGCGCGGTCTCGTTTACATGCATCATGCGCAGGATCGTCACATTAATGTACCGGGCACATCGCTTACAGGCGGTCGTGGCGGTACCCACAATACACCGACACGTATTCATATGAAACCAACCCATATGATTGGGGGCTACGGTCAATTGAGTTATGGGTTTAACTATTACGGACCTACCGGTAATCAGCGCGACATGCTTGTGGTAGTGCGTAAGATGAAGGAGGTTGATTGGCTTGAAGATTAAAGCACAAATTTCGATGGTCATGAATTTAGATAAATGTATCGGCTGTCATACTTGTTCGATTACTTGTAAAAATACGTGGACAAACCGCGAAGGCGCGGAATACATGTATTTTAACAATGTAGAAACAAAACCGGGCATCGGCTATCCGAAACATTGGGAAGACCAGAATCATTGGAAAGGCGGCTGGATTTTAAAAGACGGCAAGTTGCAATTGGCAACAGGCTCCAAAGGCAATCGTCTGATGAAACTCTTTTTCCATCCGGAACAACCGGAGTTAAAAGATTATTTCGAGCCATGGACCTATGACTATGAAACTTTAATTCACTCCAAACGTAAAAACAATCAGCCGGTGGCACGTCCCCGCTCTTTGATTACGAAGGAAAAAATGGAAATTGAATGGGGCCCTAACTGGGAAGATGATTTGGCCGGCGGTAATACGGCTCGTGCCGATGTGAACCTGCAAAAAATGGGTCAAAACATCGCCCTCGACTTCCACGATATCTTTATGAAATACTTACCTCGTCTTTGCAATCATTGCTTGAATCCGGCTTGTGTGGCTGCTTGTCCGTCCGGTGCCATCTACAAACGTGACGAAGACGGCGTTGTCCTCATTTCGCAAGATGTGTGCCGCGGCTGGCGCCATTGCGTACCTGCTTGTCCGTACAAAAAAATCTATTATAACTGGCAGACCAATAAAGCTGAAAAATGTGTATTCTGTTATCCTCGTTTGGAAAACGGTTTGCCTCAGATTTGTGCCGATACCTGCGTAGGCCGCATGCGTTATGTAGGTGTATTGCTCTATGATATGGATAAAGTGGAAGCGGTAGCTTCTACAGAAAATCCGCAGGATATTTATGACAATATGCTCGATGTATTGCTCGATCCGCATGATCCTGCAGTTGCTAAAGCAGCAAAGGAGCAGGGGATTCCCGATAATTGGATTAAAGCGGCTAAAGAATCACCGGTGTTCCGCCTCATTAAAGAGTGGAAAATTGCGTTACCGCTCCATGCGGAATATCGTACGGTACCGATGGTTTGGTACGTGCCGCCAATGAGTCCGATTTTACACAAACAGGCTGCTTCGGTGCATTTCCCTGAAGCGGAAGCTATGCGTATTCCGGTGGCTTATTTGGCCCAGTTATTGGCAGCGGGTAATGAAGCGGTTATTCGCCGTGTGCTGGATACCTTACTTGATTTACGTCGTTATATGCAAATGCGTACGCGCGGTGAAGCAACCGCTGAGTTTGAAGCTAAATACGGTGAACATACTTTATATGATATGTATCGCTTGCTCGGTATTGCTAAATACCGCGATCGTTTCCGTATTCCGGCCGGTGTTAATGCTTCGCAGGAAGAAAAGCGCTTACATCAAGGCGTAGGGGGCTTCAGTGATTGTGCCTTTGGCGGTTGCGGCGGTTCCGCTCCGAGTGCTTCCGGTTGCAACGGTTGTGCCGGAGGTGGCCATGAGTAAGACTATGGAAACAATGAATCAAGTTGTGCCGGATCAAACTACCTTAGATAAAGAAGCTTTGCAATTGAGTGCTTATTTGTTAAGCTATCCTTCCGCAGAATGGCGCGAAGCCTTGCCGGACGTGCAAACGGCCTGGCGTGCTCGGACGGACAGCCCTCTAAAAGAAAGTCTCGGTGCCGTGCTTGATTATATCCTCAATGAACAGCCTCGTGAGTATGAAGATGAATATGTACGCGTTTTTGACTTCAGCGGTAATACCAATATGTATTTAACATCTTATGATGCTACCAATGCGGAGGAACAGGCGTCGGAATTATTAGTGTATAAAGAATTTTTTCAAAAACACGGTTATGACATTGCTCGGGAGTTGCCGGATTATGTGCCGGCTCTTCTCGAGTTGTGCAGTACCTTAGAACCTGTTGAGGCTTTGGAAATTTTACAACATGGCAAAGAAGCTTTGACAACACTCCGTCAGCGACTCATTGACGGTAAACAGGTTCATGCTTTTGTGCTTGATGTAGTATTACAGATTGTAGAACGTTGGGAGGGAACTTTAGGATGAGTGAATTTGTTTGGGTTGCCTTACCCTATCTTGCGTTTACCTTTTTAGTATTCGGTTCGGCCGTTCGTTATACCGTGTCGGAGCGGACGTGGACTACGAAGTCCAGTGAGTTTTTAGAGAAAAAACAGCTTCGCATTGCTGGTCCTTTATTCCATTTTGCGTTGCTCCTCGTATTCTTAGGACACGTAGGCGGGATCTTGGTGCCTCAAGAAGTAACGGAAATGTTTGGTGTTAACGAACATCTCTATCATATGGGTGCTCTTTATATCGGCGGTGTGGCCGGGATTTTATTAATCTTAGGCTTCTTGCTTCTTATGAAACGTCGTTTTACGTCCGTTTATATGAAAGTCAATACATCGTCCATGGACGTGTGGCTCTTCTTATTCTTGGGACTCACTATTTTGACGGGATTTGCAGGTACAATGCTTAATGCGGACGGCGCTTTTAACTATCGTGAGTATATCGGACCATGGTTCCGCAGTTTGCTTATTTTGCATCCGCAGCCGGAATTGATGTACAATATACCGATTATGTTTAAGGTGCACATGTTCTCGTGGATGGCTGTTTGCTTTATCTTCCCGTTCAGTCGTTTGGTACATTGCTTGAGCTTCCCGTTCTTGTATTTGTGGCGCAGTGCTATCGTATATCGCCGGCGCTAAGAATTGGTAGTAATGTGTGATATTATAATACGTATATAGTTATATATAGTAAAAAACTTGGAGGTCCTCTGTGTGGGGGCCTCTTTTCTATTAATTTAATGATTAATTTAGTGAATAGGTTATACCGATTGAGTATAGGTGTCCGTAAAACGTCAAAAAATAGGGCGGATTGTTCGGATTTTTTGTTTGTTGAGCGTCAAAAATTAGAAATTAAAATATATAATTGGTAATTATTATCAATAAGAGAAGCGCGTAAATAGGAATTGTGAAATTTGATTTTTTAGAAAAATTAATAGAAGGGAATTATTTAGTACAAAAAGTACGTCTCTGAATTATGGGTGTGTACAGAAAAAAACGAATGTGCTTAACACAAAAATATAGAGGTTTATGCAATAGAGTGTAAGAGGGGGTATATAAAAGACTAATGTTTATGCGGATGGGAATTTTTGACCGTTATTAAATGTATATTCTATGCATATTAATACCTGAATATGACAAAACAAGTGTACTTTAGATATATCGAATGTCACTGAAGTGCTATAATCATCGTAATTTTTAAGATTTTGTGAATAGTTCTCATTGGACATAAATACTTGATTAAACTGCATAGACTGCGTTTGAAAGCCCTCTTGATGTGTGCTATGATTAAGTCATCAGAAAATCTCGTTTTAAGTTGAGGAGGGATTACTTTGCGTACTATCGACGTAGCAAAAGTGACGGAAACAGTAGCCCAAATGTGTAAAAATGCGGCTTACTATTTACCACAAGACGTATATGAAGGTTTAAAAGCCGGTCGTGAAACAGAAAAATCTCCGGTTGGTTGTGTTGTATTAGACCAAATCATTAAAAATGCTGAAATCGCCCGTGAAGAAGATCGCCCTATCTGCCAGGATACCGGTTACACTATCGTATTCTTGGAAGTAGGTCAGGACGTTCATTTCGAAGGTGGGGACTTACAACAGGCTGTTCAAGACGGCGTTGCTAAAGGTTATGTAGAAGGTTATTTACGTAAATCCGTAGTGGCAGAACCTTTATTTAACCGTAAAAACACCGGTAACAACACTCCTTGTATCATCTATACAAGCATCGTTCCCGGCGACAAAGTTAAAATTGACATGGAACTTAAAGGTTTCGGTTCCGAAAATAAATCCGGCGTAAAAATGTTGGTACCTGCTGATGGCGTTGAAGGCGTTAAAAATGCAGTTATGGAAATCGTTAAAAAAGCCGGCCCTAACCCATGCCCTCCAATGGTTCTTGGTGTTGGTATCGGCGGTACTATGGACTATGCCGCTTTGCTTTCCAAAAAAGCATTGCTTCGTTCCACTAAAAAACGCAACGATATGCCTGAATATGCTAAATTAGAAGAAGAATTGTTGGAAATGATCAACAAAACAGGTATCGGACCTCAGCTTGGTGGTACCACTACAGCATTAGCAGTTAACATCGAATGGGCCGCTACACATATTGCCGGTCTTCCTGTAGCCGTGACAATTTGCTGCCATGCAAGCCGTCATGCCGAAGAAATTATTTAATTCAAGGGGAGGAAGATAACAATGGCTGAATCAAAAACTATCCATATTACGACACCTTTAACTGAAGAAGTGTCCAGAACATTAAGAGCCGGCGACAGCGTATTAATTACCGGTAAAATCTACAGCGCTCGTGACGCTGCTCACAAAGTTATGACTGAAGCATTAGCACGTGGCGAAGAACTTCCTATCGATTGGCACGACAAAATCGTTTACTATCTTGGACCATCCCCTGCAAAACCAGGCGATCCAATCGGCGCAGCCGGCCCTACAACTTCCGGTCGTATGGACGCTTACACCCCAACAATGCTTGATCAGGGTATTAAAGGCATGGTAGGTAAAGGTTCCCGCTCTAAAGAAGTAGTTGAATCCATGAAGAAAAATGGTGTAACTTACTTCGCAGCAGTTGGTGGCGCCGCTTCCTTGATTGCTAAATCCATTAAAGACTATAAAGTTATTGCTTACGGTGACTTAGGTCCTGAAGCTTTGGCTGAATTGACTGTTGAAGATTTCCCTTGCATCGTTGTTATCGACAGCGAAGGTAATGACTTCTACAAAATCGGTCAAGAACCTTATCGTCAAGAAGACTAATTGCATTAGTCGGATAAGCGGATAGCAATATCCGAATTAAACTAATAATAGTATATAACTGAGAGCCTCGCTCGACCGTAAGGGCGAGGTTGCTCAGCTGTATAATGTAACATAACACTGCATTCCAACAAAAGTGGTTACACGTTAAAACACGGCTTTTTAAGCTGTGTTTTTTGTTTTTAGAGATAATGAGTAAAATAAGTGCCTATGCATATTTTTCAGTATTAATTACTGAATATATCTAATAGTTATAGTCTTCTATTTTTATATTGACAAGCGATTCCAAAGACTCTATAATTAAATTATAGAAACACATGAATAGTTGCTCATATGTTGTATCGAATAATAATAAGGCGATATAAAAGACGTATTTAGAGCGATATACGATGCTTAAAAGAAGGCGAATTCTTTGACCGATGAGCAACGTATACAAAGGGATTAACATTAATTTAGTCTGTAAAGATATAAGGAGACAGCAATGGAACGCATTTTATTACTCAAAAATTTAACATGTGCGAATTGTGCCGCTAAAATCGAAGACAAGATTAAGAAGTTGGAAACAGTCAGTCAGGTTTCGTTTTCCGTAGGGACACAACAACTTCGAATCACATCGACGGTGCCTGACACCAATGATTTGATTACCGAAATTCAGGGAATTTGTGATTCCATTGAAGATGGTGTTGACGTACAGCTTTACGAACGTAAGGCTAAAGGTGCTCATGATCATCATGACCACGACCATGCTCACGGCGGTGGGCTCGTAAGCATTATTATCGGTATCGTTGTAATGCTCGTATATGCTTTTGTAGATGGTATTCCGGAAGAGATTGAATTCGGAGTGCTTATTGCCACCTATTTATTGCTCGGGTGGGGCGTTTTATGGAATGCGATTAAAAATATCGGTTCCGGTCAGATTTTTGACGAAAACTTCCTCATGAGTGTGGCTACCTTGGGGGCCGTAATTATCGGTGAAATGCCGGAAGCGGTAGGCGTTATGCTCTTCTATCGTATCGGTACCTATTTTGAAGAAAAAGCAACGGCTCGTAGCCGCAGCGCTATTATGGATGCCGTTGATATGCGTCCGGAACAAGTTCGCGTAGTAGATGAAAACGGTAATTCTAAAGTAGTAAGTCCTGAAGAAGTGCGCATCGGTCAGACCATCGAAGTTATCGCCGGTGAACGTATTCCGCTTGACGGTACGGTGATCGAAGGTACAACACGTATCGATACAGCACCTGTTACGGGTGAACCGGTGCCGGTTCAAGCTAAACCGGGCAGTGAAATTTTATCCGGTTGTATCAACCAAAGCGGCCGCATTTTAATGCGTGTCGATAAAGAATTAAAAGATTCCATGGTTACGCGTGTATTGGATGCCGTTGAAAATGCAGCAGCCACTAAACCACGTATCGATCGTTTTATTACTCGATTCGCGCGTGTGTATACACCAATCGTAGTTGTATTGGCTGTTTTGGTAGCCGTAATCCCATCCTTAATTACCGGTAATTGGAACTACTGGGTATATACAGCCTTAACCTTCTTGGTTATCAGCTGTCCATGCGCTTTGGTGCTCAGCGTACCGCTCGCTTTCTTCTCCGGTATCGGTCGCGGTTCCCGTGCGGGTATTCTTTTCAAAGGTGGTTTATCCATGGAAGCGTTGCGCAACATCAAAGCCATCGCTATGGATAAAACCGGTACTTTGACTACCGGTGAATTCGCGGTACAATCTATTGCGACAGCTCAAGGTTTTGATGAAACCGATGTTTTGGCTAAAGCTGCTGCTTTGGAAGTACGCTCTACCCATCCGGTAGCTGTAAGTATTGCCAACGAAGCTAAAAAATGCAATGTAACACTTGCTGAAGTGGCGGAACTCGAAGAATTATCCGGTCGCGGTATGACCGGTATTGTAAACGGTGTAAAAGTGGCCGTTGGTAATCGCCGCTTATTCAATGAATTACAAATTGCAGGTTATGGTGAACCGGCAAGTTACGGCAGTGAAGTTTTAGTGGCTCTCGACGGTCAATATGCAGGCACAATCTTGATTGCCGATGCTTTGAAAAAAGATACCAAATCTGCTGTAGCAGAACTTGCTAAACGCAGTTTACATACGATTATGCTTACCGGTGATACCAAAGCCGGTGCTGAATATATGGCTAAAGAAGCCGGTGTTGAAGCCGTTCGTGCCGAATTATTACCGGTAGATAAATTAAGTGTTATGAAAGAACTTCGTGAACAGTACGGTTCCACCATGTTCGTCGGTGACGGCATCAATGATGCGCCTGTATTGGCCGGTGCCGATGTGGGCGGTGCCATGGGTAGCGGTGCCGATGCGGCAATTGAAGCAGCCGATGTAGTATATATGCGCCCGAGCATCAGTTCTGTAGTTGAATCTATCGGTATTGCAAACAGTACGATTGCCATCGCTTGGCAAAACGTTGTTGTAGCCTTAGGTGTAAAAATCCTGGTTATGATCATGGGCCTCTTCGGTTATGCCAACATGTGGGTGGCCGTATTTGCCGACACGGGTGTATCCATTTTATGTATTTTGAACTCCATCCGCATTTTGTACAAAAAATAATAATTGGCTGGTTACAGGGGGCAGGGATGTATAGTATGCATCAAAAATGATAAAGTTTTCAAATTTTGCTGAAAAACTGAAATGAACGCCTCGTATGGCAAAATCGCTCTTGGGAAAAGACAAACTCGTCTATTTCTATCAAGAGCGATTTTTTCTTCTAAATTACGCGTTTATAGACTTGACGAACCTCTTAGATGTTGGATATGATGAAGTATAAGCTAATGAATGGGAGGTGGCGTATGCTCACGGTATATATACATGAAGAAGGCGAGCTTGTATCGGACTTAACAGTAGCTGATGCGGGCAAGGGCTCGTGGATCAATTTGGTGAATCCTGACCCCGATGAGCTGTCGCTCGTCAATATTATGACGGAAATCCCTACGGACGTTTTGAAAACGGCATTAGATATGGAAGAACGTTCGCACGTGGAAATTGAAGAAAATTACATTTTTGTTGTTATCAATATTCCGGCTTTGCGTGGCAGTGACAGCTACGATACAGTGCCGCTTGGTATATTTTTGACACCCGATTTCTTTATAACCGTGTGTCTTGAAGAAACGGACGTATTATATCCGTTTATAAATAATCAAGTTGCGACGTTTTATACGTTTAAAAAAACACGTTTCTTGTTCCAAATCATGTATCGCACGGCTACATTGTTCCTGCGTTACTTGCAACAAATCAATCGCCGTACAGACGACATTGAAATTCAATTGCGCCATACGACCAAAAATAAGGACTTTTTCCAGCTGTTGGAATTACAGAAATCCATGACATACTTTACGTCCGCTTTGAAAACAAACGGTACGGTAATGGAGCGTATCTTGCGCCTTCGTAGTCATGAAGATGTCCGTCATTTGCTTAAAATGTATGAAGAAGACGAAGATTTATTGGAAGACGTTATTATCGAAAATAAACAGGCTATTGAAATGGTTGAGATGTATTCAAATATTCTCATGAATATGATGAATGCGTTTACATCTATCATCTCCAATAACTTGAACTTAGTCATGAAATTCTTGGCCGGTGTAACGATTATCTTATCAGTACCGACATTGATTTTCAGCCTATGGGGCGTTAACGTACCCGTGCCGTTTGCAGAAATGGGAGCCGAAGGGTTCCCGTTGGTAATCGGTATTTCTGTGGTACTTTCATTGATTGTAGGCATATTCCTTTGGAAAAATGACTTTTTATAAGTTAATGTATGTATGTCTGCGCGGCCCATGGATTGGGTCAGGTGCAGACTTTTTTATTATGAGGAGGATACTAATGAAAAAATCTTGGTTAATTTTGATTGCTGTTGTAATAGTTTTTGGCGCTTGGGTGGTAAGCGGCTATAACGGCTTGGTAGGCATGGATGAAGGTGTTAATAATAAATTGGCGCAGGTTCAAACACAGTTACAGCGTCGTAATGATTTGATTCCAAACTTGGTAAGCACTGTTAAAGGCTATGCTTCCCATGAACAGGCTGCTATTCAAGCCGTATCTGATGCCCGTGCCAAATTGGGCGGTGCTCGTACGGTAGAGGAAATGTCTCAGGCTGACGGTGAATTATCTAATGCTTTGAGCCGTTTGCTTATGATTACAGAAAACTATCCTAACTTAAAAGCTGACCAGAACTTCCGCGCTTTGCAGGATGAATTGGCAGGCACTGAAAATCGAATTGCCGTAGCCCGTAAAGATTATAACGATGAAGTGAATGCATATAACTCCAAAGTTCGTACCTTCCCGACATCCTTGTATGCGGGCATCTTGGGCTTCCAACAGAAACCTTATTTCCAGGCTGACCAGAGTGCACAAGCTGCACCTAAAGTACAATTCTAATGTACTTTTATCGAGAATGTTTTGAAAAATTCTTTAGTAAAAGGACAAGCGATTGTATGAAAAACGGCAGGTTAGGAGGACGTGATGACGAGGATAATGCGTAAAAACAGCATTTTGAGAATCATCATGATGCTAATGGTCACGGCCATTGTCGCTTTGAATGCGTTGGTAGTTCAGGCAGCCGATATACTGGCTAAACCGCCGGCCGGCCAGTATGTAGTCGATCAGTCCAAAGTATTGTCGACGAAAGAGATACAAACTATCAATGCCATCGGCACACAGCTTGATCGTTCCGGTAAAGGGCAGTTGGCGGTCGTCGTAGTGCCGAGCTTCGGTGATGCGGCACCATCAGATTATGCCCTTAATGTATTGCGTGGTTGGGGCGTAGGTCACAGCGGTAAAGATGATGGTTTTGTGCTGGCTGTAGCTACGGAAGATAAGAAGATATTTCTCACCGTAGGTTATGGCTTGGAAGGCGATTTAAATGATGCCAAAATCGGTCAATTATTGGACACCTATGCCATACCGAGCTTTCGTCAGGGAGAATATGGAGCGGGCATAGTGAGAACTGTATGGCAAACAGCTCAAATCATATATCCGGACATCGGTAAAAAGAATCAGAATCCACAACAGACGCAGGATGATAACACGATTGAGTTGTCTTGGTGGCAGATATTGCTCATCGGTGGCGGGATTATTATATTCCTATTGATTGATATGACACTCTTTCGCGGTGAACTGACACGCATGTTGCTCACCATGTTCATCTTCCGCGGCGGTGGCGGCGGAGGTCGTGGCGGGTTCGGCGGCGGCTCCGGCGGTGGCGGTGGTGCCGGCCGAGGCTGGTAAAAAATAAAGTGATTTTTTATGAGTTCAGTAAAAATAGAATAGGAAAATAAAAAAGACGCCATATTCTTCCTCGCTGTTTGTTTGCGTAAGGAAATGATATGGCGTCCGTTAATTAGAAGGTTAGATTATGAAGCAGATAGAATCAGAAGAATATAAAGAAATACAGAAAAAACGATTTATGAAATTCATCGAGGTAGAAGACAGCTTGTTTGAAATTAATGGCTGGATTTCTGTTGCCGATTTTAAGGAAAATTATAGAAAAAGACAGCTTGAATCGTAATGTTATTTTATCCCCTTTTTGTTTTATACGTAAGGGGGCAAAAATAATGGACAAAAAATGGGGACAAAATTAAAGAAAAGAGGAATATTTCAAAATGCTGTGTAAAGGCATAAAGCCTTACGTTTACTGGTTCTATCAGCGGTTTGAAATATTCCTCTTAATTCAAAAATGGTTTGGAGCCGACAATAGGACTTGAACCTACGACCTACTCATTACGAATGAGCCGCTCTACCAACTGAGCTATGCCGGCATGACTACTTAGTTATTTTAGCGGATTTTAGAAGAAACGTCAAGAATGTAGAAGAAAAAGGTTGAAATTTTGAGCTCCATGAATTTCGGATGTACAAAAATAAAAGGCTGCCATGAAGATGCGGATTATGCATTTTCATGGTAGCCATTTTTACTACTTACTATATTTTTATTCTTTATTAATCTTTCAATTACTGTTCTTTTACATCAACGATTACATATTCGGACTTGGTACCGGTTTTGAATTGAATGGCCCAGTCGGAAATGCCGGAGGTTACGATAAAGTTCGTATTGTCACGTTTTTCAATACCATAAAGACGCTCATTCTGCCCAATGCCAAACCACTGAATGATTTGCATGAGTGGAATCATTTGACCGCCATGGGTATGGCCGGATAATACGAGATCGGCACCGGCTTTGGCTTCGGCTGCATAATCGCGCGGCTGATGGTCGAGTACGATAGTATATTTGCTGTGATCGAGTGGTGCCATTAGATCGGCAATAGAGGCGCGAGATCCGCCAAAGTCAAATTCTTGAGAGGCGTCTTGGCGACCAACGAGATAGAAACGGTCGTCCAGTAAGATGCTTTCATCTTGAAGTACAATTACACCGTTTTTTTCGAGTTCGGCTACTAAATCATCGCCGCTAAAATCACGAATGCCAGGCTGATAGAGGGCTTTATCATGGTTGCCGAATACATAATAAACACCGTATGGGGTATTTACATCGCCCAAAGCCTGAGCGGCTTTAATCATTTCTGCTTTAGTGGTTCGTTCATCTACGAAGTCACCGGCGATGACAAGTAAAACCGGCTTAGCTTTTTCAATAGTTTTCAAATGCTCGGCTAAACCGTCCGCATCGAAGGTGGAACCTAAGTGGGAGTCACCAAAGAAGGCTACGCGTAAATTACCGACTTTTTTATCAGTGGTAACAGTGTATTCGGTTTGAGCTACATGATGAGCCTGATACCAACCTACACCGAGGTATACTACAGTAACGAGCACGCCCACAAGAGCAGCTGCGGAGCGGGAAATTGTAGCTAAATCAAACTTCATAGCCAGGACACGCAAAATCTCGGCGAGCCCCCAGAAGAAGGTAAAGTGCAAGAGCACGATTATAGCGTTAGTAACCGTGTATGACATCCAAATTAAACCGGTCGGAATGATAACGATGGCTGCACTTATGAGCCATGTCATGATTTTACTGCCGTTTGTCAAAACCTCCATGAAAGGTAAACGGCCTAAGCTGTATATTAGGAAAAATAAACTGGCACCGCCCAGAAGAAACAGGCTGCCAAAAAGTATTAACCACATTGTCATATGAATTCCTCTCTTTTCTCAACGAGTAATAGTTGTTTAACATTGTAAATGCTGTTCGTCGGTTATTCCAAACTATCAGCCATTGCTTGACTGTAACTTTGAATGTATGTCTTAGTTAACGTAAGTAAGGTCTCCCTTTCTTCCGGGGTTAATTGTTTCATGGCAGATATTTCACAACTGTGAATTCGGTCCATGATTTCACGAGCTTTGGAGAGCCCTTCATCGGTAAGGTTGACCATTTTATTGCGGCGATCCTCCGGTACTTCTTCCAACTTAACCCAGCCGTTTTTTAAAAAAGTAGTTACAACAGCATTTACAGTTTGCTTTGGTAAAAAAATACTGTCTGCAATTTCTTTCTGGGTACAATTTGGGTTTTCATAAATTGTAGTCAATATATCCAACGCCGTATTCGATAGACCCATAGATTTAGCATAGGCTTCATAGGCTACTTGCCATTCGTTCAGTAAGTTACAGTACATAGCGATTTGTTCATGTATTGTTTGCTTCATTAAACACTCCATCATTTTTATATTCAGTAAATTTTAATTAACAAATTAGTATATCTTTCATTTAGTCTGAAATATTAATAGTCCATCAAGTGACTAATATATAATACATCGAATTTATTAGAAGTGTCGATGCTTTTTTGAATAAGCATCCTATATTATTTCGTGAATGATTGCATGAAAAAAGCCCACCGGAGTGGGCTTAGATAGTATATGCATACATTTATATACATGGAGTTATATACATGGAGTTATATATACAGTAATGCAAATATATGTATTAAATTGAATTATAATAATTGTTTTGCCATTTCAGCTTTTACAGCCAAAACGCGTTTTAAGAATGGGAATTCAGCATACATTTCATCATAAATAGGACCTTCGCTGATGAAGCTGGCTGTACCTTCTACGCGGAAACCGGTACCTTGGTAGCCGTTGAAGCCTTCTACTTCACGAGCACCCATGGTTACGATAACGCGATTGTTTTTGGCAACGTCAGCTTCAGTGGAATTCATGCCGGCAGCCGGAATTAAGATTGTGTCGTCCTTAATTTTTAAATAGGAATTCCAAGTGTTGGTTACATGAGCTTCATTATCACTCCAAGTCGTAATGGAAATCACACCTTCGTGTTTTAATACTTCAAAGAATTTGTCCGGAAACATAGAGAATCCTCCTTTTTTCGTTCATTTATTCAAAATTTCAATGATTAATAAAATGTACTATTGAACATAAATACGTTATAATTGATTATAGCATAATATCGATATAATTAGATGCGTTAAAATGATAAAAGATATCAATTATTATTGATGAAAATAATGAACCGGCAAAATATTTGAGTTTTTTTACGTAATAAAGCTTGTGTCGGTATATGGAATGTGGTATATCATGTATAGATTGTGTATGGCATGATGTATCACATATAGATAGTGCATAATGTGTAATTGCACATGTTTGTAGATGAGGAGGCTGTATGAAGGCTATTATTGTGGGGGCAACCGGGGCGACAGGCCGCGATTTATTAGATTTGGTATTGGCAAATCCAATGTTTGATTCTGTTGAGATTTTTGTGCGTCGTGATCCGGAAATTATCCATGAAAAGTTGATTACTCATATTATCGATTTTGACAATCCGAAAATGTGGGCAAAATCCGTGACGGGCGATGTATTATTTGCTTGTCTCGGGACGACCCGTAAAGATGCGGGCAGTCAGGAACAACAGTGGTTGGTGGATTTTTACTATCAAATGCAGTTTGCCAAGGCTGCCAAAAAGAATGAAGTGCCACACTATGTCTTGCTTTCGACAATGCTCGCATCGCCTAATTCGCACTTTTTCTATACCCGCATGAAAGGGGAATTGGAAGAGGCTGTTAAGGGACTACATTTTGCGAAAACAACTATAATGCGACCACCGGCTTTAGAACGTAAGCATACAGATCGCATGGCGGAAAGCATCAGCGTAGGTCTGTTGAAGTTCTTAAATGAAAAGGGCCTTTTTGAAGATAAAAAACCGATGCCTACCGATGTGTTGGCAAAGTCTATGATTATGGCGGTAAAAATCCAAGATAAAGAGTTAGAAACTTGGGAGTCCCCGGTGATTTGGAATGCCGGCTTGGCATATGATGCTGTTGAACAGTAATGCAGTAAAATAATGTAATGTCTTTTTCAATTTGATATTTGTAAATATAAGGCGTACAATAGAGGTAAACGTAGAGATTGATTTGACGTTTGTTTTTGTATTACATTTTTTCTGATGAAAAGAGGTAATGTGTATGAACGAACAGTTAGCTTTCTTTAAAAAGCCCGATCCTATTACGGTTATCAAGGACGTTAAGCAGTATGATATCGTCGTAGTGGGTGCAGGTTCACCGGGTGTGCCTTGTGCGTTAAAAGCAGCTGAACTGGGGGCGAAAGTTGCCATTGTGCAAAAATTGAAATCCGCCATGGCGGGCGGTAACTTTGGAGCCGGTGTGTTACTGGACAAGAGTGATCCTTATGATGTAGTACGTCTCGTTACTTTGCTGGAAGCTTCAGCAGACCATCGTGCGAAACGCGGCCTTATTGAAATGTGGGCTAATCACTCCGGCGAAGCCGTGAGCTGGGTGATTGAACAGGCCAAATTGGCCGGAGCTCAGGTTAAAGACATGGGGACGCCGGTACATACGGCACTTTTGAAAAAACATGGCTTTAAGATTGAATTTACGACCTGTGTATTCGGTCCTAAACCTTATAATACGGGGCAAGGTATGAAAGCACTTTGTAAATTGGCCGAAGAACGTGGTATCGATATTTACTACGGCACACCGGGCGAACAGCTGGTGCAAGACGAAACGGGTCGTGTTATCGGTGTTATTGCCAAATCGCCGGACGGCTACATTCAACTTAACGGCTCGAAGGGCGTAGTATTGGCTACCGGTGACTATGCGAATAATGATGAAATGATGCATTATTATATGCCGGATATGGATAATTTGAAACGTAAACGTTTCGGTTATGACGGTGACGGTCACAAGATGATTGCCTGGGTCGGCGGTCGCATGGAAAATGTGGGACACACTAAGATGGCCCATGATATGGATGCGGGTCCGGCATCCATGATGGATTCGCCATATTTACGCGTTAAATTGAACGGCAAGCGTTTCTGTGACGAAGCTTTGGGCATGGACCTTATGAACTGCTACTTGACGAGCAAAGAAGACGAAGGTCATTATTGTCAGATTTTTGACCGCGATTATATTGAACAGGCCAAACGTTTGGGGCTCGGCTACGAAGATTTCGAATCCATTAAAAAATGGATGCCGGAAGAAGACGTAGAGCATACCGGCGTTGTACCGGGGCTTATTGCTACATTTAAAGCGGATACCTTGGAAGAATTGGCCGCTAAGTTAAAAATTAAAGATGTACCGGCCTTTTTGGCAACGGTCAAACGATACAACGAAATGGCTGCGGACGGACGCGATGTAGAGTTCGGCGTGGCTAAAGAAAACTTATGTCCGGTGCTCAAACCACCGTTCTATGGCATTCATCGTCACATTCGATTCACCGTTTCGTGCTCCGGTATGGTAGTTAACGAACGAATGCAAGTCGTTGATGACGACGATAAAACGATTGAAGGTCTTTATGCGGCAGGCAATTTAGCTGGTCATTTCTATGGCAGTACAGACTATCCACTGGATGTATTTGGTCTTAACTTAGGCCATAACTATACGCAAGGATATGTCATTGCTAAAGAGATTATGGGTGAGTTGTAACTACCGAAAGATATAAGCCAAGTGGCTGATGTTTTTTATTCCTAAAGGAGGAATGACGTATGAAAGACAAATATGTTTGCTCGGTTTGCGGTTATGTGTATGATGAAGCGGCTGAAGGCGTAGCTTTTGCCGACTTGCCTGATGATTGGGAATGCCCTACTTGCGGCGTGCCAAAATCTAAATTTGAAAAAATGTAAGAGACATTATTGATTGTTTAAAATGATTATTCTGTAAGGGTAAAAACGACTGCTCCTGTTTGGGCAGTCGTTTTGTTTAAAGTGTTTGAAATATGTGGTAGAATTGAAGTAGAAATACCTTTTGTTCAGAGCGAAGTTTGCTTAGTGCGAATGGGGAGTATTGTGTCAATTACTATGAGATTCGCACTATTATATATGCAATTTCTATTATAAAAAATAATAAGACAGAGCGTACATATTATATTTTATTGTTTAAAAAGACTATTAGCTGAATATTGTAGTATTTATTTATGATATTTAGCTGTCACTACCTTTGTTGGTAGTGTGGATTGAAGTAGATTGAAGACTTATCAACGGCCATGGCCATTATGGTCACTACCTTTGTTGGTAGTGTGGATTGAAGTCCTACTTATGACTTAACACGTGGTATGGCATTTGGTCACTACCTTTGTTGGTAGTGTGGATTGAAGTACATCAAAATGAAACGGGCGCATATCAATTTTTAGTCACTACCTTTGTTGGTAGTGTGGATTGAAGTATAGGAGAAATAACCGTGAATGGTTAGCAACAATGTCACTACCTTTGTTGGTAGTGTGGATTGAAGTTCTTATGGCATTATACAGATTTATATGATCTAGAGTCACTACCTTTGTTGGTAGTGTGGATTGAAGTAGTCTTGAAATTGCGAAAAAGGTGCTTGAGGCGTAGTCACTACCTTTGTTGGTAGTGTGGATTGAAGTTCAAGGTCATCAGCCGCCGCTGTTAACTCGTCGAGTCACTACCTTTGTTGGTAGTGTGGATTGAAGTGCCACTAAGCGGGTCAGTGTAGGAAATAGATTTGGTCACTACCTTTGTTGGTAGTGTGGATTGAAGTCATATCCTCTCGAACTGATAATCGTCAATATAAAGTCACTACCTTTGTTGGTAGTGTGGATTGAAGTGATTCAGTTTTACAACATAACTGTCTATTCCCTTAGTCACTACCTTTGTTGGTAGTGTGGATTGAAGTCGTCATATAAATATTGCTTAATCACTTGGCCACCGTCACTACCTTTGTTGGTAGTGTGGATTGAAGTAGCCGCACGACTATCAGCGCATAGCGATTGACGCGTCACTACCTTTGTTGGTAGTGTGGATTGAAGTTCCACCAGTTAGCCGCCCCCCTTATGAAATTACCGTCACTACCTTTGTTGGTAGTGTGGATTGAAGTAAAAGGATAGATGCCCGCATCAGCTACGGCTTGCGTCACTACCTTTGTTGGTAGTGTGGATTGAAGTCTAAATCTCACCGGATGCACGCATAACGGAGCGCGTCACTACCTTTGTTGGTAGTGTGGATTGAAGTCACCCGGAATATAATAAAACCCTATTTGTATATCGTCACTACCTTTGTTGGTAGTGTGGATTGAAGTTTTTGTTTTTGTTAACTTGAACCTTGGTGATGTCGTCACTACCTTTGTTGGTAGAGAATATTGAAGTACTACGACACCAATAAGAGGGTTCGGTGTTTTAAGTTTTTATTTTTGTAGGTATAGGGGATAGATGAGTATAAAGGGGTTATTTAATCTCTAGTATTTGATTTTAAATGCAGAAAGTTGACAAAAAGCGCATCTCTGAATTGGAGATGTGATTTTTAATTTGGCTCATTTTTTATAGGTATTTTACATAATGCATAACATAATTGTTATTTTAGAATAATAAGAGTATAATTTAGTCAATAAAGTGTTATAAATATCAAAGGGAGATTTATATGGGAGAATTAATTGCTCATATTGCTGATTTTTCAAATATTAATTTAAAAAAAGAACAATCCTTGTTTGAACATTTGAAAAATTGTGCTATTCATTCTCAAGAGTTGGCATCGGATATTGGAATTCCGACAATGTGTTTTTTAGTGGGATTATTGCATGATGCGGGGAAAAGTAGCGTAGCATTCCAAGAATATATTCGAGGTAATAATAAGGGGCATGTTATACATTCAAGTACGGGTGCACGTTATTTGCAAAAATTATTTAAAGAGTTGTGGGCAGGTAATCCGGAATATAGAGTAAAAGTAGATCAAAATGAACGCAGAAAGCGAAAGCTATATACTGAATTAATGCAATATGCCATATTAGCTCATCATGGGTTATTTGATATTCTCGAAAAAGATCAGTATAAATTTGGGCAGCGCCTGTTGTTGAATCCTAATATGGGTGAGTCTAAGGCTAATGAAACTATATTTTTTAAGGAATTAAATGATTGGTGTGCAGAAGAATTCAACCAAACTTTGAGTGAGATGTTTATTCAAGGATATGAAGAATTCTCTGTATGGAATGATAAAAAGCTAAAACTTTTAGAAAGCTATAATGATTCTAACAATAAGAATGATAAGGTTATAGCTCGAACATTTTATGAAGGGGCTATGGCTCGATTAATTTTAGCAATCTTGAAAGACGCTGACATTTTTGACTCGTCTAATTTTGGTCGTGAAATTATAGATAAGCGATATAATACAGATGAAATGAATGTTGTGTGGAGCCAGTTGAGTGAACGTATACAGCATTTCTATAGTCAATTTAAAGAACCGACAAATCGCTTAAATAAAGTTAGAGGATTATTGGCCGATGAAGTACTGGATAAAGCCAATCAATGTGCTAAAGGAAATTATAAATTGGATATGCCGGTGGGATCCGGCAAAACCTATGCATCGTTACGTTTTGCTATTGAAAACGCAAAGGTTTTTCAGAAAAATAGAATTTATTATACCACGGCGTTTTTGTCGGTACTTGAACAGAATGCACAAGAGATTCAAGAGGTATTAACTGATAAGGGGCGGTATCCAGCATATGACGCATATATACTAGAGCATCATTCAAATGTAATTTCAGATAATATTGAACAAAATAACTTTAGTAATAATGGAGATATAGCGGATTATACGGAGTCAGAGGATTACGACTATGTAAACTACTTGCGAGAAAGCTGGGAGGTTCCGGTAATTTTAACTACGCTAGTTCAATTAAGCAACACTTTGTTTGCGGGGCGAGCGGCATCAATACGACGATTTTCTAAATTAATTAATTCTACGATTATTATTGATGAAATTCAAAGCTTACCGCCGGAAATAATTTATAATTTTAATTTGATGATGAATTTTTTAACCCATATGATGAAGGTTACTTTGGTGCACTGTACAGCGACGCCGCCAAGTTATGATCAAAAAACAGTATTAGCCTATCCTTGTATTTATGGTTTGTGTCCGATAAAGAAGGATTTAGTAGGGCATAAAAATGAGCAAGTACTTACAGAACTGACATCTAAGGAAAACAGTAAGGATGAAGTATTTTCAAGGGTTGTTTATAAAAGCCTATTAGGCGAAAATTGTCAGAAAATATTTGACACAGAAGAGTTAGCATCACATATTATAAGTCGATTAAACACGGAAAAAAGCATTTTAGTTGTTTTGAATACGAAAAAGGCTGTTATTACGCTGTATGATGCGCTCAAAAATTGTTTGGCTGATGAGGATATAGCACTATATAACATGACAACTAATCAGTGTGCAGCTCATCGTTTAGATTATATTAAGGCTATAAAGACACAATTGAAGGCCTTGCGTAAAGGTGAAGAAGGTACGCCGGTTATTTGTATTAGTACAAAACTTATTGAGGCCGGTGTAGATGTTGATTTTGATATTGTGTACCGTTCATTAATCGGTATTGATAGTATTATGCAGTCTGCTGGGCGTTGTAATCGAGAAGGAAAAAGGACTAAAAAGGGAATAGTCTACATTATGCGATACGGGGTGGAGGATTTAAGTAGACTACCTTTATTTAATGTGGCTCAAAAAGTGATATTAAATATGCTTTCCACCAACGTAGATCGGACGAATTGGAAATTTGATGAAGAAGATTCAAGCTATTTGATGGCAAATTCTATAAGCGAATTACTCGAACAATATTACAAGAGTCTCTATCAAACACTAATATTGCAGAACGTGGCATTTTTGCAATACCCTATAAAATTAAAAAACTGGAAACCAGAATTAAATACGACACTGCTGGATTTATTAAGTAAAAATAAAAAAATCCAAGAGGCGGCTGATCAAGGAATTGATACAATGAAGGCAACAATTGAAAATACACTTAGACGGAGTGGAATACCAGCAGGTATTGTAAATTCCGGAAGTAATAATCGCGGCACAAATAAACCGGATAATTCTAAGCGAAAAGGGAAAGGCGCTTTGATGCAAAGCTTTAAAACCGCAGGTGAAAACTTTCATTTGATTGATAATGATAATGTTACAGTTATTGTGCCGTATCAAAATGAAGAGTGTTCGCAATTGATGGAATTGCTATATGACCTGATTGAAAAAATTAAGGTGGAGAGGGCGATTGCAGATTATGGGCGATTAAAGCATTTATTGAAACGCCTGCAACGATATACGGTATCAATTAGAAAAGATTTAATCAAAGATTATAAAATTTCACTGGAATTAGACAAGCAAATTTGCATCTTGCAAAGTGAAGATTATGATATAGAAAAAGGGTTAATACATGGGGATATGAATGAACTCATATTCTAAGGGAATTTATGTTTTAAGGAGGGGATGCTATGTTCCAATCAGACCCATTTTATCTTAAGGTATTTGGCGAATATGCATTATTTACGGATCCTATGTCAAAGGGCGGCGGTGAGAAGTTTACTTACCAGGTACCAACCTATCAAGCATTGAAGGGAATTGTAGAGGCATCATATTGGAAACCGAGTATTTATTATGTGATTGACGAAGTAAAAATCCTAAATCCAATAAAGATGGAAACACGGGGTATTTTGTTACCGCTCGGTACATCAGATAGTAAGACCGGCAATGCAAATAAGGATTTATCTTATTTTACATATCTAAAAGATGTAGCTTATGCGGTGAAATTCCACTTTGAATGGAATGAACAATTTCCGGAACTTAAGCAAGATTGGGATAGGGTTAAACATGAACAGATTATTTTGCGATCTATGAAAAAGGGCGGTCGCCGCGATATTTTCTTAGGCACCAGAGAATGTTTGGGGTATATAGAAAAATTAAGCAAAAGTCAGTATGAGAATTTAAAAACGGCATATTCGGGAGATTTTTCATATGGTATTATGTTCCACTCATTTATCTATCCCGGATTTACAAATTACGGTGAATCAGAGGGAACGGTCCCGCGATTAAAGGGTTCAACCCAGTCATATACGGATGGTCATTTATATTCAAATTTTACTGCCACATTTATGAAAAACGGAGTTATAAAATTTAAACGACCTGAAGAGTGCGAAATACGGCATAAGTTGAGAGCATATGTTGCGACTAAGGAACCGCAATATTTGCCTGTGGATGAAGAGCTCGCATTGTATGAGGGGAGCGACGGGGAATGAATCTTTTAAAAGTTTTATTAAGCACCTATAACCAAGCATTAAAAGCCGGTGTTGTAGATGATATCTCCAACATGAAAGAGCCAAATTTATTGCCTATTTATCATAGCAATAAAAAATCGGCCAACGGCAAAGATATATTTGTTATCACACTAACTGAAAAAGGCGATTTTATTAAAGGTGATTTTTTACCGCAAAACGAGTACATGATTTTCCCTGTTACCGAGGAATCTATTAATCGGACAACAAATGTAGCTCCGCATCCTATTTGTGATGAAGTGGGATATCTCATCTCTGATGGGAGTAAGAAAAACAATGAAAAAGTAAAGATGTATTTTGAAATTCAAGATGACATTAAAGACTTTATGATGAAACATAATCGCCAAGATGGAGCTTTTACGGCTATTTATAAATATGTCAGAAAAGGTTCTTTGTTGCAGGATATAGCTAACGGTATCAGTCAAGGGCATCCGTATCGCATAGATGGTTATGATATTGAAGTTGAAACGGACGGTAAAAGAGTAAAGACTGATGTTGAAAAAGTTGTTGTGACATTTGAGATTGCTTGTGAAGATGGGATACAGAATATTTCACAAAATCAGCCATTACATCAGTTATTTGTTGATTATGTAACAGAGCAGAATAAGTCTCAGAAAAATCAGGAATATTGCGATATTGCCGGGGAGAAAATGTATTGTATTAATACACATCGTGGTGTTATCGGTAAAGCTAAGTTAGTGAGTACCAGTAATCATAAAGACACGTATTTTGGTCGTTTTAGCGATGGCGATCAGGTGATTCATATCGGCTATGAAACATCTCAAAAAATACATAATATGCTTAAATATTTACTTGATAGCAATATTTATAAACACTATTTAGGGGAAAATTCGTATTGTATATCATGGTTTTCATTAGATTTGATTACAGCGCAACCGCCATTTATGGATGATTTAGCCGTAGAAACGAATGCTGATGTCAATGAGAACAAGTTGCCAGATGAAAATGTTGTAACTGATGATACTTATAATGACAATGCGATTGAGGTGGATGATGATGTCATTGATGATTATGATGAAGACGATGATTTTGAAGACGATCTTTATGAAGAGGAAGATTATAAAGAACCGGTTTCGATTGAATCAACTTTATATGGTCGTTATGTAACGAAACTGAATCAATATTTTACGGGAAAATCAGACTTATCACTTGACGGAGCTGAGAATTATTTCTGTGTATTGATTCTTGAAAAAAGTAGCAATGGGCGTATGTCAGTTAAATTTTTCCAAAGTTTTGCTTTGGCAGATATAAAAACTAAAATCCAGAAATGGTATATTGATTTGGCTTGGCCATTTTGGGATGTGGAAAATAAGAATTGGATTTTGCAGGCTCCAAGTTTGAAAAAATTAATAAATTTTACCTATGGTGAAGAAATTGATAAGAAGATAGTTTGTAAGAATAATAAAATCGTTCGTAATAATCTGGAACGCTTGATCCCATGTGTTTTAAATGGTCGACCATTACCACGTGATTTTTTCCAAACAGCTGTTAATAGGTTAACTAATAGAATGTCATATCCTAATCGATGGAATTCGGCTTTAGATCGGGGTTGTAGTTTAATTAAGAAATATAAGACTGATAGAGGGTATCAGGTATTTGATGAGAAGGGAGCTTTGCTCATGGAAAATTCCAGTAGTTTTTTATTTGGTCGTTTACTGGCTACGTATGAGAAGTTAGAATTGGATGCCACAACTTCTGGCAGTAAAAGCGAACCGCGAGTTACCAATGCCGAAAGACTTTGGACAGCAATGATAAGTCGTCCTATGCAAACCGCAACTTTGTTACAGCGCAAGAGTATGCCTTATCAACATAGTTTAAAAAAGCGTAAAATCGGATTATATGTTAATTATGATAAATTATTGACGGAACTTTATAACTTAATTGATGCGGCTCGTGAAAAAGATGAAAATATTGGAGCTGTTGTGCGTAAAGAAGATTTTGTTTTGGGATATTACGCACAAAAGAGAATTTTTTATACTAAAAAAGACAAAGAATTGGCACATCTGATAGATGATGAAGAATAAAATTGGCTGTAACGTATATTTTGTGTACATATTAAATAGGTATTTAATTTAGGGAGGAATTTTTTATGAGTACTTTGAGTAAAAAAATCGATTTTGTTTTATTCTTTTCCGTAAATGGGGCAAATCCTAATGGAGACCCGTTGATGGGGAATACTCCGCGTACGGATTATGAAGGTTATGGCGAAGTATCTGATGTGGCTATTAAACGTAAAATTAGAAATCGTTTGCAAGATAGTGGTCAAGAAATATTTGTAAAATCACAAGAACGTATTGATGATGGTTTTATGTCATTGGAAGCACGTTTTAAAAAACAGTTTAACGATAAAGATACAACTGAAAAAGTTGTTGAAGAGTCTTGCAAAAAATGGCTCGATGTGCGTGCTTTTGGTCAAGTTATGACTTATCAGAAACGATCTATTGGTATTCGCGGTCCGGTTTCGATTAGTCGAGGTAAAAGTCTTGATATTATCGATGTAATTTCCATGCAAATTACCAGAAGCACTAATGGTATGCAAGCCGAAGAAGGGAAACAGCGATCTTCAGACACTATGGGAACTAAGCATTTTGTTGAATTCGGTGTATACAAAGTGTGTGGCAGTATTAATTGCTATTTTGCGGAAAAAAACGGATTCACCGATGAAGATGCTGAGTTAATTAAACAAGCTCTATTAACTTTGTTTGAAAATGATATGTCTTCAGCTCGTCCGGAAGGCAGTATGGCGGTTGAACGCTTATATTGGTTTACACATCCTAATAAAATTGGCTGTACATCATCCGCCCATATTCATAATTTAGTCGATATAAAACGAGTAAATCCGGAAAGTATACCACATTCTTTTACAGATTATGATATTTCTCTTAATCAAGATAAGTTAGCTAGCTATAAAGACTTAGGTTTAGAGGTTGAAGAGTTGGTATAGACATGATTTAACTTACAGATTATTTTTAAAATAAGTGTGATTATATGATACAAGAGGATGATTACTTACAAATTGCAGGCATTCAGCATTTTGTGTTTTGTCGACGTCAATGGGCACTTATACATATTGAACAATTATGGGGTGAAAATTATTTTACGATTGATGGATCTATTAAGCATGAGACCGTAGACACCGGTAGTGGGGATGAAAAAATCGGCAACAAACGTATATTACGCTCGTTGCCGGTGATTTCGCATAGACTGACTATTCGTGGCGTTTGTGATGCGGTGGAATTGACTGAGGATGAAAATGGTGAATACTTTACTAAATATGGCAAAAAATATCGAGTCATGCCTGTAGAGTATAAACGCGGTAAGAGTAAAGAAGATTTACAAGATTGGTTACAGGTAGTGGCACAGGCACTTTGTTTGGAAGAAATGCTGGGCGTTGTGATAGAACAAGGTGCCTTGTTTTATCATGAAACCCGTCGACGTGAAATAGTACCTATCACATTCGAATTACGGCAAATTCTGGAAGATACTGTGAAAGAAATGAATCAGTATTATGCTAAACAATATACTCCTAAAGTAAAAGTTACAAAACGTTGCAAATCTTGCTCGTTAAATGATGTATGTCTGCCTGAATTAATGAAATTAAAATCTGCAAGGGAGTATGTACAAAGGCGGTTGCAAGAATGAAAAGATTAGAAAACACATTATATGTGATGACGCCGGATATATATTTAGCAACTATTGGGGAGAATGTTTTATTAAAAAAAGATGGTGAAGTCTTAGGGCGTTATCCTTTGCATAATTTAAAGGATATAGTTACATTTGCTTATAGCGGCATTAGTCCTAAACTTTTAGAACGTTGTATGATTCAAGGTATTGGTATTGCCTTTATGACGGCACAAGGTCGATTGATTAGTCGAATGCAGGGAAAATCAGAAGGCAATATTTTACTGCGACGTAAGCAATATCGGTTATCAGATGATACGGTGGCTGCATTAGATGTGGCGCAAAATATTATTGCAGCTAAAATATATAATGAAAAATGGACGGTAGAACGTTACATCAGGCAGTATAATGAACGACTTGATACGACTCGACTTAAAGCAATTTCCAAAAAATTGACAGACTATATAAAACAATGCAGTAATGTATCAGATTTGGCTCAATTAAGGGGCATAGAAGGGGCGGCTCAATCTGATTATTTTAGTGTATTCGATGATATGATTTTGAATCAAAAGGACGAGTTTCAATTTAAAATACGTTCCAGGCGCCCGCCGTTAGATAAAGTGAATGCATTATTGTCCTTTATGTATAGCGTTTTAGCAAACGATATAGCTAGTGCTTTAGAATCAGTTGGATTAGATGCTTATGCCGGTGTTATGCACGTAGACAGACCTGGACGTATTTCATTTGCATTGGATTTATTAGAAGAGTTGAGATCGCCTTTGGTGGATCGATTTGTTTTGTCCCTGATTAATAAAAAAGAGATAAATAGCAAACATTTCTCTGAAGAAAGTAATAGTGCAGTACTTTTGATTGATGATGGACGAAGAATTGTCGTTAAGAAATGGCAGGAGCGTAAAAAAGATATAATAGAGCATCCATTTTTAGAAGAAAAAGTACCTTGGGGATTAGTTCCGTTTGTGCAGGCTTTATTATATGCTCGATTTTTAAGAGGCGATTTGGATGCGTATCCACCGTTCCTTTGGAAATAACCTGAAGTATATTCCTTTCTTGCTAGCAAAGAAATTTGAATGATGTAGTATTATCTATAATAGGGAAGTGATGTTGTGTATGTACTGGTTGCTTATGATATCAATACAGAAACCGCTGAAGGAAGACGAAGATTACGACAGGTTGCTAAAACGTGTTTAAACTACGGACAACGAGTACAAAACTCCATCTTTGAATGTAGTGTAGACGAGGGTGAGTTTCGTAGGTTAAAATATGAATTAAAGAAGATTATTGATTCTGAGTTAGATAACCTTCGGTTTTATCGATTAGGGAAAAACTATAAAAACAGTATTGAAACAATGGGACAAGATAGATCCTATGATGTTGAAGGTCCATTGATTATCTAACTAGATATCTACGGATGATATCGGTTTAATTTTGAAAAAGTTGTTTTATAATATTGGTGCGGATATGAAGCAGTTGATAAAGTGTGGAGGATTCGCACCGATATTTGTAATGTTTGATAAGTTGTGATTTGCAGTTGCAGGTTAATAATTAGGTTAGTTTATTAAGAATTGTAGTTTTGCTGGGTGTGGTACCTTTTATGTACCATATGTAGCTGTCTCTACCCGTTTGGGTAGAGTGGATTGAAGTCACGAATATTGCTACTACTGCATATGTGTATGGTTGTCTCTACCCGTTTGGGTAGAGTGGATTGAAGTTTCCGCCGGCGCTCTAATGACGGTTACACCTTTTCGTCTCTACCCGTTTGGGTAGAGTGGATTGAAGTTTAGGTTTAAATTTAGCCAATGTATTGTATTATCCGTCTCTACCCGTTTGGGTAGAGTGGATTGAAGTTTTTTCAATATCTAGCGGTTCATTTTCCCATTTCGTCTCTACCCGTTTGGGTAGAGTGGATTGAAGTAAATGATTTAACTTCAGACAAAAGTTGACCATCAAGTCTCTACCCGTTTGGGTAGAGTGGATTGAAGTTAACCCGTCAAAACAAAACTTGAACGTATCCGGTTGTCTCTACCCGTTTGGGTAGAGTGGATTGAAGTCCACCGGTTTAGTTCGTTTATCCTACGCGCACCTCGTCTCTACCCGTTTGGGTAGAGTGGATTGAAGTAATATATGAACATTTACGGTGTGGAACGCTGGGAAGTCTCTACCCGTTTGGGTAGAGTGGATTGAAGTGTGACGCAATGTATTAATTAATCGGTTTTGATTGTCTCTACCCGTTTGGGTAGAGTGGATTGAAGTGGCTTTTAAACGCCAAAACTAGCCCAATATGCACGGTCTCTACCCGTTTGGGTAGAGTGGATTGAAGTATTCGCTATGAACGTTCACGGCTCAACGTGGGAAGTCTCTACCCGTTTGGGTAGAGTGGATTGAAGTTATTTGTTGATATACTGACTTTTTCAGTGTATTCGTCTCTACCCGTTTGGGTAGAGTGGATTGAAGTCGGCTATAACAAGATAGTCCACAAGCTCCTGTAATGTCTCTACCCGTTTGGGTAGAGTGGATTGAAGTCCATTTTTGGGCACTAGAAAGGGCGTTCCATCTAGTCTCTACCCGTTTGGGTAGAGTGGATTGAAGTAATCATTAACCGGATTGAGGATAGGTGAACTGTTGTCTCTACCCGTTTGGGTAGAGTGGATTGAAGTCAGGATTTTAATTAAAATCTTATCCAGGCCTAATGTCTCTACCCGTTTGGGTAGAGTGGATTGAAGTACTAGTTTATCAACGGCGGTCTTGATTTTATCGTGTCTCTACCCGTTTGGGTAGAGTGGATTGAAGTGCCCTCCCCGAAAATGTCAACATAAGCACATTTTGTCTCTACCCGTTTGGGTAGAGTGGATTGAAGTGTTGTTATAAATTAGCGGTAAAACGCAGAACGATAGTCTCTACCCGTTTGGGTAGAGTGGATTGAAGTAATGATTATCTTGATGATATGAAGCGGTTAGGCGTCTCTACCCGTTTGGGTAGAGTGGATTGAAGTATGTTCCTGTAATAGCCTATCTGGAAGTAATAGTTGTCTCTACCCGTTTGGGTAGAGTGGATTGAAGTTGGCGTACGTTTATTTAAGGGGATTAGATTTTGGGTCTCTACCCGTTTGGGTAGAGTGGATTGAAGTTGTTTCGGTGTCATTTTTGCTATTTTCTGCTATTGTCTCTACCCGTTTGGGTAGAGTGGATTGAAGTGCTAATTTACACTTTGACCATATTTTACTACCATGTCTCTACCCGTTTGGGTAGAGTGGATTGAAGTCTCTAAGGCTAATTCTTTAATACGCATTAAATGAGTCTCTACCCGTTTGGGTAGAGTGGATTGAAGTGTTAATATCAAAGGTTTTGAACTTGTCAAAACCTGTCTCTACCCGTTTGGGTAGAGTGGATTGAAGTTTCATCCGGCATATATTTGAAAAAATATCGATTATGTCTCTACCCGTTTGGGTAGAGTGGATTGAAGTAATCATGCCCGGTGTTAAATCCATAGAGCTATAAGTCTCTACCCGTTTGGGTAGAGTGGATTGAAGTCCAAACCATATTAATTCAACACTTAAATCATTAATGTCTCTACCCGTTTGGGTAGAGTGGATTGAAGTTGCCAATAAATAATCTTTGGCATTCATGCGCTTAAGTCTCTACCCGTTTGGGTAGAGTGGATTGAAGTCCCGATTTTGGAATTGAAGTGATTGACGTGCTGGAGTCTCTACCCGTTTGGGTAGAGTGGATTGAAGTACTAACCCATAAATCAGAACCTTTTTTGAGCTTAGTCTCTACCCGTTTGGGTAGAGTGGATTGAAGTCTTTAAGGTCATCTCTTGTTCGTTTGCAATTTTTGTCTCTACCCGTTTGGGTAGAGTGGATTGAAGTACCCCACCAATAACCACCATTGTCAAATTTCGGCGTCTCTACCCGTTTGGGTAGAGTGGATTGAAGTGTCCTTAATTAGCCATTTAGCCCAATATTTCTTGTCTCTACCCGTTTGGGTAGAGTGGATTGAAGTCCGTGTGGCGGCTTTCTTTTGCCGGTCTTTTTCTTGTCTCTACCCGTTTGGGTAGAGTGGATTGAAGTTTTTTAAAATTACCGAGGTTTTCACCGTCATAATGTCTCTACCCGTTTGGGTAGAGTGGATTGAAGTACCGCGATAATCGCTATCAATCAAACCAACGCTAGTCTCTACCCGTTTGGGTAGAGTGGATTGAAGTTTTTTGGCAAATAAAAAGGCCACACGATCCATAAGTCTCTACCCGTTTGGGTAGAGTGGATTGAAGTGCTAGTGGTCTTCGGCGGTCGGAGCTACTCGGTTGTCTCTACCCGTTTGGGTAGAGTGGATTGAAATTTACTGGCATAGGAAAGCTTCATTGCATCAAGGACGTCTCTGCTCTTGTTGGCAGGATGTATTAAGGTTGGTAAAAATAAATATTTGCCGGTGATTTAGCCTCAGCTCATTTTGAGGGGGGTATTTTTGCGTTTATAAAGAATTAATTTATATGAATTTGATTTAAAAGCTGCTACAATAATCTTAACAGGTATAATAGTTTTCAATTTTAATTTGATACTTTTTAGGTAGAAAAAGCTGCAAGACACAATGGTTGTATTATTATCATGTTGAAGTTGAGCTATTGGTCAATTTAGAGGGAGTTGTTTTTAAAGGAGCTTAATCATGTTTGAAGAGCAAATTGAACGGATTCGCAAAGGGATTGAAACAGCTTTTATTAGTAAACATGAAGTGTCGGATATTATGTATCAACCTCAATTGGTACTTAATAACCCGACAGAAAAGTCAAAGGTAATAGCCACATTGCAGCGTGAGCTTTATCGTTGTGACAGTTTTAAATTTAGTGTGGCTTTTATTACCGATAGTGGTATCGAAGGTTTGCTGGGGACTTTAAAAGATCTAGAACAAAAAGGGATTAAGGGGCAAATTTTAACATCGGATTATTTGTGTTTTACCGAGCCAAAAGCCTTAGCAAAGATTGCTCAGTTATCGAATATAGAATTAAAAATTTATCGCACTCAAAGTGATGGAGCGGAAGGGTTTCATACTAAAGGGTACATTTTTGCAGACGAAGAGGTTTACCATATTATTATTGGCAGTGCCAATTTGACGCAATATGCTCTATCTGTTAACAAAGAGTGGAATACGAAAGTTGTAACTACAACTGAAGGTGCATACGCTCAAACGATAGTTGGTGAATTTGATGAGATGTGGAATAGTCCAGCCAGTCAATCGTATGATGTTTGTATTGTCGATTATACTCGGGAATATGAGACAAAAAAGAAGCAATTGCAATTACAGAGACAACAGGCTTCTATACAAAATACGTTATCAGCATATGTACCTAAATTAAAGCCAAATACAATGCAAGTCGCATTTATGGATTCATTAGATAATTTAGTAAAAGATGGCAAGAATAAAGCATTGTTGATTTCTGCTACTGGTACGGGTAAAACATATGCGTCTGCTTTTGGCGTACAACGATTACGACCTAAACGAATTCTATTTATTGTCCATCGCGAACAAATCTTAAAGCAAGCCATGGATACGTATAAGAAGGTCTTTGGTAATAATCGCAATATGGGAATTTTATCGGGCAACTCAAATAATGCAACTGTAAAGAATTGTGACTTTATTTTTGCGACGATTCAAACTATATCAAAGGATACAACATTAAATAGTTTTTCAAAAGATGCCTTTGATGTGGTAATCTTTGATGAAGCACACAGAACTGGTGGTGCAACCTATCAAAAAGTAATGCAATATTTTAAGCCTAAATATTTATATTTAGGGATGACCGCTACACCGGAACGGTCGGATAACTTTAATGTTTATGAGTTATTTGATTATAATATTGCTTACGAAATACGCTTACAACATGCGTTGGAAGATAGACTGTTATGCCCATTCCATTATTTTGGTATCGGCGATTTGCAGGTTGATGATGAGAGTATAAGGACTCAGGAATTTAGTCGTTTGATAAGCAATGAGCGTGTAAAACACGTTATGGAATATGCAAAGTATTATGGTCATAGCGGTGATAGAGTTAAAGGTCTTATATTCTGTAGTACTGTAAAAGAAGCAGGAAAATTGTCAGAGGCGTTTAATAAAAATGGTTGGCGTACATTGGCCTTGTCTGGGGCTAATATGCAGCAAGAACGAGAAGACGCTATTAAACGTCTTTGTGATGATACTGTGCCTGAATCTGAGCGACTAGATTATATTTTGACGGTTGATATTTTTAACGAAGGCGTGGATATTCCGGACATCAATCAAGTTATTATGCTTCGCCCAACGGAATCACCTATTATATTCGTGCAGCAATTAGGTCGTGGTCTGCGTAAGGCTAATAATAAAGAGTATGTGGTAGTATTGGACTTTATCGGTAACTACAATAATAACTTTATGATTCCGGTAGCTCTGTCAGGAGATCGAACCTATAATAAGGATAACATGCGTCGTTATGTAAGCGAGGGCACGAGCGAGATTCCAGGCTGCTCTACCATTCACTTTGATGCGATTACTAAGGAAAGAATTTATAAGGCTGTTGATACGGCTCGACTTAGTGTAACGAAGTTCCTCAGAGACAAATATTTTGAGTTAAAAAATAAACTGGGAAAAATTCCGGCTCTCGATGATTTTGATAAATTCGGTGGTATTGATGTATCCATGATTATTAATAAATTTGGATCGTATCCTGAATTTTTAAAGAGGTATGATGATACCTATACCATTAGTCTAACTGAGGATGAAGAAGCATTTTTAAAAATTTTGTCGCAAAAATATATGCCGGGAAAACGCATCCATGAATTGATACTCTTGAACACAATTGTTAATAGTGATGCCATTAAATGGAGTGATTTTGTAAATACACTTGAGGCAACGTATAACTTAGATAATTCCCAGTCTTTGCATGATAGCATATTTAATGTGTTATCCGGTAATTTTTATACTGGTTTTGCGGCTAAGCTTTACAAAGACCATCCGTTTATTATCGAAAATAATGGCATTATTGAGAAGTCGCCAGTATTTGCTAAAGCACTAGATAAAAAGGAATTTAAGGCAATTATAAAAGAACACATTGAGTATGGTATTTGTAATTATAAAAAAGCGTTTGGTCAATTATTTAAACATAGACCATTTCAGTTATATGCTAAATATACCTACGAAGACGTATGTCGTTTATTAGAATGGCCTGAAAATGTTGTAGCACAAAATATGGGGGGCTATAAATATGATGCTCATACGAATACAATGCCGGTGTTTATCAATTATGAAAAAGAAGAAGGTATTGCGGATACAATTAATTATGAGGATCGCTTTGTACATCAACGCCATTTGATTGGTTTATCTAAGTCTAATAGGAACGTAGCATCGCAAGACGTAATTCGGTTGTCGAATAGCAATAAAGATAATGTTGTAATTGATTTATTTGTGCGTAAAAATAAGGACGATGAAGGTTCTAAAGAATTTTATTATTTAGGAACTATGCAATCTAATGGCGTTACAGAATCTGTTAAGATGAAATCTGATACAGGAAATGATGTAAATGCTGTTGAAATCCACTATATTTTGGATCAGCCGGTTCGTGAAGATATTTATGATTACATTACAACGTGATATGTTAGTTGAGGATAGGAGAAGTGATGAAGCAGATTGAAGTGGTAGCTGCGATTATCCAACATGGAGATAAATTCCTAGCCACGCAACGTGGTTATGGTGATTTTAAAGATGGTTGGGAATTTCCCGGTGGTAAAATTGAGCCCGGAGAAGAACCTAAAGAGGCGTTAAAACGTGAGATTAAAGAAGAATTAGCTGTAGCTATTGAAGTACAGGAGTTTTTATGTACGGTAAAGTATCAATATGAAACTTTCTATCTTACGATGCATTGTTTTATTTGCGAACTCGTAGATTCAGAAATAACCTTGCTGGAACATGAAGCGGCTAAATGGTTGACTGTTGATACTTTGGATAGTGTTGATTGGTTGCCGGCTGATGTGGAGGTTGTTGAAGAGCTTAAAAAGTGGGTTGAGGAAAAGAAGGTTAAATAATTATGAGAGCATTAGCACTCTGGCCGATATACGCCACAGCCGTAGCCGTCGGTGATAAAAAAATAGAGTATCGTACGTGGAAGACGCCATATAGAGGTGATATCCTTATTTGTGCTACGGCTAAGAACCAAGGTAAAGATTTACCACGGTCCATGGCGATTTGTACAGTCGAATTATATGATATTAAACCTAACAAGCGGGAAGCCGGTTTGTACGATTGGCATTTACGCAATGTTAGATTAATTGAGCCCTTTGAGACTAAATGTAAGTTAAATCTCTATAATTTAGACTGTGAACCTAAGATTGTGGATATTCATGATGCGGATGATATTGCTGATTATTGGGAATCACTAGGTATTATTGACCTATCTGATTACAGAGAAGAATAAATTTTAAATAGAAACTCATGAACCTTAGAACCCCCTCGAAATTGTCGAGGGGGCTCTCTTTTGCTATACTTAGATTGGCTTACAAAAGCACAATGAATAAGTAAAATATATTCAGTTTTATTCTAAAGGAGTATTTCATGTCTGCAACGGCTTCTATATATACACGCTTTAAAAGCTTCGCTAATGGTGCTATAGACCTTCTGTCGGCTCTGTTTTTACCTATTATTGCTTTACTTGTATCTACCGGGATATTAAAAGGCATCTTTATTTTGCTCACGGTTAATCATCTGGTAGCAGAAGGAACGAGCACGTATGTTATTTTAAATGCTATGAGTGATGCGTTCTTCTACTTTATACCTGTATTTTTAGCGTACACGGCGGCGAAGCGTTTTAATACGGATCCGTTTACGGCTATGTTATTGGCCTGTGTGTTGGTGTATCCGGATGTGACGCAGCTCATGAAAGCACCGGGTGCCGGCGGTATGGAATCGGTAGAGGCATTGGTGCGAAGCTTGGCGGCAACTATGGGACAAGCCGGTGACGGTAGTGCGGTGGCAACGATGTTCGGCAATGTCGGTGAAGCCGGTGGTTGGCAGGGACCGGAATTATTCGGCTGGCCGGTAGGTCAGGTTATGTATCCGTCCTCGGTTATTCCGATTTTGTTGGCCGTTTTCTGTCTGCAATATGTAGAGCGTTTAGGTAAAAAGATTTTTCCTGAAGCAGTGCGAGGGCTGTTTACACCGCCACTCTGTATTATTGTGATGATTCCCTTTACTTTGGTTGTTTTAGGGCCGATTGGCACCTGGCTCGGTGCTTTATTGGGCATAGGCTATGAATTGGTTTATGGGCTTAGTCCGTTGGTAGCCGGTCTTATTGTCGGCACGGTGCAGCCGTTTATCGGGATGTTGGGGCTCCAATGGGGCTTTTTCCCGATTGCTATTAATAATGTGGCTGTTTATGGTTTTGATACTTTAATGCCACTATTCGGTACAGCCATGTTTGCTCAAGCAGGGGCGGCGTTGGCGGTAGCTTTACGGAGTAAAAATAAAGTGTTTAAGACGGAAGCTTTTTCAGCGGGTCTCATTGCTCTGTTAGGAGTTACGGAACCGGCTGTATTCGGTGTTACCTTGCGATTGAAAAGGCCCATGGTTTGTGCTTGTATCGCCGGTGGTTTAGGCGGTGCTTTGGCGGGTTTCTTTAAAGTAAGTGCGGCAGCCTTTGCTATTCCGGCAGTTACTACATTACCTGTATTTATGGGGCCATCTTTTGTGTGGTATTTGACGGCTTTAGGCATTGCCTTTGGCCTTAGCTTCATATTGACTTTGATAGTTGGTTTTCACGATGTTGAAGCATAAAAAAGACTTATCTCTATCACACCGCTTTTAAGTGATGCGGAATTAGAGATAAGTCTTTTGTTTAGCCCTTAAGAGCTGCTTTTAGATTAGTTCAATGTTTTTTTTTTTAAAATATCTTAGTACCAAATGTAACGAATCAGTACGATGATAGCCAACGGATACATAATCCAGTGTACTTCTTTAGTACGGCCGGCAACGATTTTAAGAAGCGGGTACATGATAAGACCGGCAGATACGCCGTTAGCGATGCTGTAAGTGAAAGGCATCAAAGCGATTACCATGAAAGCCGGGAAGGCTTCAGTCCAATCGGAGAAGTCGATGTCGCGAATCGGTTCCATCATCAATGCGCCAACCAAGATTAGGATCGGTGCTGTCGCACAGTTAGGTACGAGGGTGATTAGCGGAGCGAAAAGTAAGGCTAAGAGGAATAAGATACCGCAAGTAACGGCGGTTAAACCGGTACGACCACCGGCACCGACACCGGCTGCACTTTCAACGAAAGCGGTAATGGTGCTGGCACCTAAAAGAGCACCGAAGCTTACACCGACGGCATCAACGGTCATAGCTTTGCCGAGGCCCGGGAATTTACCTTCTTTAGGATTAGCAATACCGGCTTTGGTAGCTGTCCCGATTAAGGTACCCATGGAGTCGAATAATTCAACGAAGGTGAATGAGAAAATAATGGTTACGAGGCCCATGCTCATAGCACTGCCGATATCTAATTGGAAGAAAGCGGCTTTGCTGAAGTCAGGCACTGCAATAATGGAGAAGTTTTCAGGTAATTGAGCATTGCCGGTTGCATACGCTAGGATACTGGTTACAACGGCGCCGATAATGAAGGAGCCCTGTACGTTGCGGGCCATCAAGAGGGCTGTGAAAACGAGGCCGAAGAGGGCTAATGCTACTTGTGGATCCAAGAGATTACCTAAGGTGAGAATGGTTTCGGAAGAACCCGGTGTGGAATGACCTTTAGTGGCAATAACTTGAGCCAAGCTGTCAGGCGACAAGGATAAGGTAATCGCCATGAGACCGGATAATTTCAAGCCGATAATAGTAATGAAAAGACCGATACCGACGGTAATGGCGATTTTCATAGAAGCCGGGATGCCTTCAACAATATGTTGGCGTACCGTGGTGAGGGTTAAGATTAAGAAAACAATACCGGAAATAAATACAGCCCCCAATGCGGTTTGCCAAGCGACGCCCATACCGAGTACGACGGTAAAGGTGTAAAAGGCGAGCAGGCCTACGCCCGGTGCCAAACAAATCGGATAGTTAACGATGAGCCCCATGGCAATTGTAATGATGCCGCCGCCTAAAGCTGTGGCGATGAGGACTGCGTCTTTATCCATGCCGGCGATGCTGAGTAGATTCGGCGCCAAGAATAAAATGTACGCCATGGTGATAAAGGTGGTTAAGCCGGCGATAATTTCACCTTTCACCGTTGTCTTACGCTCGCTGAGCGCAAACAGTTTTTCTAACATATGTGACCTCCTATATGTTTTAGAATTATAAATTCACCCCTATTGTATCATGGTAAATCAGAAAAGTAGAGAGGTAAATAGAGAAATTTAGAGGAATAAATAGGGAAAATAGAAAGAAAAAGCATAAAAGGCGCAAGAAAAAGCAAGAAAAGTATGAAGGAATTTTAATTCCCCTCTTTGATAGGGGATAAAACTTGTGATATAATAAATTTAATAATTCCTACTGTGAAAGAGGTATATGAACTATGAAAATTTCAACTAAGGGTCGTTATGCTTTACGCGTATTAGTTGACCTTGCAGAACATGGTACTAAGAAGAACGTGTCTATCCGCGAAATTGCGGAACGTCAGCGTATTTCCGATAAATATTTAGAAGGTATTGTGGCTCGCTTAAGTGCAGCCGGTTATGTAAAAAGTGTACGTGGTAAGTACGGCGGGTATCGCTTGTCGATGGAGCCGAAAGATTACACGGTATATGATATTTTGCGCGCTGCGGAAGATTCCATTGCTCTCGTAGCTTGCTTGGAGGATGAAGTAAATCAGTGTCCTCGCAGCAAGACTTGTATGACTTTGCCTTTATGGGAACACATGCAGGCTCAATTTAAAGAGTATATGGAAAAGTTAACGTTGCAAGATGTGTTGGATAAAAAGTTCGACGTATCTGATGAATCAGACGATGACGAAGAGGCTCATCAGGTAGAACATGAAAGTGCCGATGATGTGAAAGCCGATACTTCGACTGAAGTGACGAGCAAAAGTACGCCCGCTTAATTAAGTGCAGTCGTAACGAATAGTACTGTAGTAAAAAGTAAATAGCGATAAAGTATACGATAATAGCTAATAAAGTTAACGAGTATGGTAATAACTTTTACGGTTATAGAACACCTTTGCGTGGTACAATCTGCATTTACTTTTTACGGTAAAACTGCGGGCTGATGCCGGAAGGTGTTTTTCTTTTTAGCACCTGCGATTCAAATTCGTGCTGAAATATTTAACTTTTTGACACGGGGCACTCACCTTGACAGGGGTAGTCTCATTGTATAGAATTATATTGTGAACTAATTAATTGAGATAAGGAGAAAAACCTTGATAGATACAAATATAGAGGAACTGGCTCTAAAGAAGCAGTTGTGTTTTCCCTTGTACGCCTGTGCGAAGGAGATTGTCAGAGCTTATCAGCCGTTATTGGAACCTTTAAATTTAACATATACGCAATACATTGTAATGATGGTTTTGTGGGAACATAGCCATTTGAACGTAAAGTCTTTGGGTGAGTATTTATATCTCGACTCAGGTACGCTTACGCCTTTATTGCGTAAAATGGAAGCGAAAGGCTTTTTAACGCGGACGCGTTCCAAAGAAGATGAGCGAACCGTCATCATTTCTATTACGGATGAGGGCCGTGAATTACAACAGCGGGTAGCGCATGTGCCGAAAGCGATGGCACAGGTAGTAAATCTTACGGATGAAGAATTTACGACCATGTATAAACTGTTGTACAAATTGATTGCACAGTTAACCGGACGGGAACAAAAAGTATAATTGTAGCTATTATTGTGAGCTCCTTGAGTATGATTAAGGAGCTTTGCTTTGTTTTTAAAAAGACAGTAAATGGTTACGGGGATAGGTTGAAAAAGTAAAGTAATAAAAGAAAGAAGGAATCATATGGCAGATGCGAGAGGCGGAATGCGCAATGTATGGCTGTTAACGGGCTGTATGACAGGTTTATCTATATGTTATACGATGTTGATACCGTTTTTACCGGTATACTTATTGGAATTGGGCGTAGGACACGACAGTGTGGCTATTTGGTCCGGGATCGTATTTTCGATTACCTTCTTTGTAGCCGGTGTGATGGCTCCGATTTGGGGGCGTATGGCCGATACGAAGGGGAAAAAATTAATGGCCATTCGGGCCGGTATTTTAATTGGGATATCTTATATATTGACCGGTTTTGTACAAGACGCGTGGCAATTGTTTGCTACTCGTGCTTTAATGGGCTTTGCCAACGGCTTTATGCCGGCGGCGATGACCATGGTTTCACTCAGTGTGCCTAAGGAACGAACCGGTACGGCCTTGGGGATTTTTCAGACCGGTTTGATTGTGGGGAACGTTATAGGACCGCTTTTGGGAGGTTTAATTGAAGCGGTTGTGGGCATGCGCCCTGTATTTTTCATTGCCGGCGGCGTTTTATTTATAGCCAGTGCAGTGGTATTCTTTTTTGTAAAAGAACCGCATATGGGCGATGCTCAGCCTGTTAAAACGACGTCATTCCGTGAAGATTGGAATTTCGTAAAAGGCCGCAAGGTGCTGACTGATTTGTTGTGGTTGTATTTCATCATGCAGGCCGCCATTTTAATGCTACAGCCTATTTTGGCACTGTATGTGGGACAGTTGCAGGGGACCATGGAAGGTGCGGCACTCTTGGCCGGCACAATCTTGAGCGTCGGTGGTTTGGCCGGTACGATAACAACCAATATTTGGGCTGCCTTCGGACAACGTAAAGGTTATTTTAAAGCCGTGTTTTACGCTCTTTGCGGCACCGGCATATTCTTATTTCTACAAAGTATGCCGTTCGGTATCACTTGGTTTGGCAGCTTACAGATTTTGGTAGGTTGCTTCATCGTTGGCGTAAACCCGTTATTGAGTGCGGCGTTGGCTCATTACACTGAGCCGGCATTCCGCGGTCGCGTATTTGGTATGGCTACAACGGCAAACCAGTTCGGCTGTATGGTGGGACCGTTATTTGCCAGTGGCGTAACTACATTCTTTGGCATTCAATATGTATTCTTGGTAACCGGTGTGCTCTTGATGTTCGTAGCGTACCAGGTATATCAGCGTCGTGTTAAGGCGGCCGATGCTTTTTAAGATGGTTGCTGATTTTAGAAAATGATATGTATTATTATGGAGACTAATACATACCAGACTTTCAATAATTTCGATTTAGTGGTATAGTATTAGCAATATGGTGTTATAAGCATGACATTATATGAGATAAAAAGAGAATTAAAAGAGAGTTAAAAGAGAAAGTGAGGTCAATTTATGGCTATTCAAAGTGTTTATGCAGATAAACGAACAATCTATGTGGCAGGTGGCTGCTTCTGGGGTGTAGAAGCGTATTTTAAACGTGTGGCCGGTATTTTGGGGACTGCTGTAGGCTATGCGAACGGTAAGACGGAAAATCCTACCTATGAAGAGGTTTGTCATAATGATACGGGCCATGCGGAAACGGTGCGTCTCGAATACGATCGACACATTATTTCCTTGGAAGAAATTTTACTTCATTTGCTCAGAATTATTAATCCTTATTCTGTGAATAAACAGGGCGGCGATGTAGGTACACAGTATCGTACGGGCATTTATTATACCGATGAAGCGGATAAAGCTCGCGTTGAACGCCTTTTTAAAGCCGTTGATCCGGAAGGTAAATTTGCCGTTGAAGTGTTACCGCTTGAACAATTCTTTGATGCGGAACTCTATCATCAAGATTATTTGGATAAAAATCCGAACGGCTATTGCCATGTGGCATTATATAAAGCAGACGAACCATTGGTGGATTTGCCTGCTTATGTGAAAGAAGATAAAGAAGCGTTAAAAGCACGTATCGGTGATGATGCGTATGCAATTACCCAGGAAAGTGCGACGGAACATCCGTTTACCGGTGAATATGATGACTTTTTTGAAAAAGGCATCTATGTTGATATCGTAACCGGGGAACCGCTTTTTATATCGTCTGCTAAATTCAATTCCGGTTGCGGTTGGCCGGCATTCTCGCGTCCGATTACGGCAAATTCGGTAGTTTACAAAGAGGACCATTCCATTCCGGGGCGTCCTCGTGTAGAAGTGCGCAGTGCTCATGGTGACTCCCATTTGGGTCATGTTTTCCCTGATGGGAAAGAAGATTTGGGCGGTCTTCGCTACTGCATTAACAGTAAGTCCTTGCGTTTTATTAAGGCTGAAGATATGGCTAAGGAAGGCTATGGTGCTTGGCTACCATTATTGGATGAAGAATAATAGAAGTTAATAGTAAATTGTTAACAGCTAATAGGTTAATATGGTTTGTGTTGTAATTATCGGCACAAAGCACGTGCCGGCACGGTCAGTCAGTCTGATGTGCCGGCATTAATTTTATATATTTATTTTTGACAGAGAAAAATTTCAAAAAAATACTTATAATATTTCGCATTACAACTTATAATAGACTCATGAGATAAAGAATAATTTTTATTTTATAGATAATTAGTTTTCCGTATAGAGCTCTAGAAAACCTTGTGAAGGTATAGAGCGTAGCGGGAAAGGAGTCTTGAGAGTATGAGTGAAGCAAATGTAAAAATGCCGGTATTGTTTATCGGTCACGGTTCGCCAATGAATTTAATTGAGGATAATCCTTGGACCAAGGAATGGGAAGCGTTAGCTAATCTTACGCCGCGACCAAAAGCTATTTTAATGATTTCGGCTCATTGGTATACGGCCGGCAGTTTTGTACAAGTCGATGAAAAACCGGCAATGATTTATGATATGTACGGCTTCCCTGATCCGATTTATCAGTTGCAGTATCCTGCGGAAACATCCAAAGCTTTGATTGAACGGATACAAGAACGCTTGGGGGCACAGGTGGCAGAAAAAGAAGACCGTGGTTATGACCATGGTGCTTATGCACCGCTTTTAAAAATGTATCCGGATGCTAAAATTCCGGTAGTACAATTGTCGGTTAATTATCAGGCAGATGCACGTGAATGGTTTGCCATGGGGCAGAAATTATCCGTTCTTCGTGAGGAAGGCGTGTTGATTTTGGGCAGTGGCGACATTGTTCACAATTTACGCCTTATCAATCCGAATATGGGTAATACAGGATTCCCTGAAGCAAAAACATTTGAAGAAACCTTGCTTCGCAAAATTAATCCTGAAAAGGATAATGATTTAGTGGCTGCGTTAAAATGGGAAAATATTGAAGGGGCTCGTGTTGCAGCAGAATCGCCGGATCATTTGGCACCGTTCTACTATTGCCTAGGTGCTGTTTTAGGCGAAGGTGATGTGAAAGAGCTTACTTTACAGCCGTTTGAAATTCGTACCCATGACTATGTGTGGGGCAGTTTGAGCATGACCAGTTTGGCTTGGGAGCTTAAATAAGATAAAGCGGCGGCTTATGGCAAATTATTAAGAAATAATGTTTATGCTAATATGAAGTGAACACAATATTCAGAAGTTAAATATAAAATATAATCCAATACTATGCAAAAAGCTGTTCCGGCAGTAGCTTGCCTCATATGAGGTCAGACACTGTGGAACAGCTTTTATTTTTTATAAAGTAAATATGTGATACGCTGAATTTGTTATAGCAAAGATGTCATAGGCAAGTTATTAATGGGCCGTAGCGTGTTGATTTAATGATTGCAAAGCATTTACAATCGGTACTTCGGCTGCGGAAAGGATGACAATCATAATGAAATCGGCCGGAATATCAAAGGCAAAGGTTACCCAGAAAATATCGCCCAATGGTACGGATTGATTCAAGTACCACGCTAAGATGGCGATTTTATAGGAAAGACCGAACAGATAAGTAATAACAATGCCTATGGTATTAATGGTGAAATAACCTAATATAGTGTGAATTTTGTATCTTTGTTTTAATTCAGCTAATACACCGGCTGTAACAATGAAGCCGATAAGGTAGCCGAAACTTGGGCGCACGATATAGCCGAGACCGCCTCCACCGGCAAAAATCGGGATACCGATGAGCCCCATTAGTACATAGGTAGCTACTGAACCCCAGGCATAACGGGGCGGTAAAATAACCGCGGCCAAGAGTACAAAGGTGAATTGTAATGTGTAATAATCAAAATAAGGCAATGGAATTTGGATGCGAGCACCGACTGTCAGTAAGGCAATCATTAAAGCTGCGCGAAACAATAAACGTGTTTTCATAACAAAAAACCTCCTCTACTATACCTTTCTTAAGTATACTCGGGGAGGTTTATTTTATCAACCTACTCTTTTGATATGGTTTACAATATTGACTGTTATACACACCAGTTAAGTCTGATGATTGGTTGAAATGTTAGGCCGATTCAATTAAAGAGGGTTACATAATGGTAGCCATAATAGCTTTTTGCATATGTAAACGATTTTCTGCTTCGTCGAAAATAACATTGGCCTGTGCTTCGAAGACTTCATCGGTAATTTCTTCTTCATGATGAGCCGGTAAGCAGTGCATTACGATTGGATCTGCATTGGCTACACTTAATAGTTGGCTGTTCACTTGGAATCCTTTAAAAATCTGCAAACGTTCTTCGTATTCGCCTTCCTGGCCCATGCTGGCATATACATCGGTGTAGAAAATATCTGCGTTTTTAGCTGCAGTCATCGGGTCATTTAGGATTTCAATCGTACCGCCTGAGAGTTTGGCATCGGCTTCTGCTTGAGCGATAATCTGAGGGTTCGGTTCATATCCTTTCGGGCCGGCAAAGGCAAAGTGCAGGCCTAATTTGGCACAGGCAAACATGAGGGAATGCGCCATGTTGTTACCGTCGCCGATGAAGGTAAGTTTTTTACCCTTTAAGTCGGGTCCTTTGTATTCGATGGCTGTCATCATATCGGCCATGGCTTGGCAGGGATGAAGTAAATCGGTAAGGGCATTAATAACCGGTACATCTGCATATTCAGCCAGCTCAAGCACCGTATCATGAGCAAAGGTACGAATCATAATACCGTCCACATAGCGGGATAAAACGCGAGCTGTATCTTTAATCGGTTCGCCACGGCCAATCTGTAAATCACGGCCGGATAAGAAGAGACCTTGACCGCCTAATTGGTAAATACCGGTTTCGAAAGATACACGGGTACGGGTAGAGGCTTTCTCAAAAATCATGCCCAGAGTTTTACCTTGTAAATAAGGATGGGGAATGCCCGCTTTCTGTTTTTGTTTTAAATCGGCTGCTAAATCGAGCAACTGATGCACTTCTTCCGTGCTGAGGTCGTGGATGGAAATAAAATCGTCACCTTTTTTCATAATAGGCTCCTTTCGTATAATGCGTTCGGTCGAATCAGACCGCGTGTTAGTCGTTATTTGGATAAAATTTGACGGATATAATTTAATAGCCGAGTTTAAGCGTTGAAGACGGATAGTCGGCGACTTTGCTATTAATGGCTATCGATTAAGCCGCATAAGAAGGTAATACTTCGTTCAATATTGTAATTAATGTATCTACGTCTTTGTTAGTAATGATCAGTGGCGGTACAAAACGCAATACATTGCCGGCTGTGCAGTTGATGATGAGACCTTTGGTAAGACAGTCGTTTACGATATCACGGCCCGGTTTAGTCAGTTCCATGCCGACCATGAGTCCTTTACCGCGAACATCGGTAATCAGCGTCGGATATTTTTGCTGCAATGTTTTGAGTTGATCTAACAGATAGTTGCCGACAGCAGCGGCATTGTCCATCAGGTGTTCAGTAGTAATAGCGGTAAGCACTGCATTGGCATCGGCACAGGCTAACGGGTTGCCACCGAAAGTAGAACCGTGATCCCCGGCATGGAAGGTATCAGCTAATTTAGCAGTACTTAAGAATGCTCCGATAGGAACGCCGCCGGCAAGACCTTTGGCAAGGGTTACGATGTCCGGTTGAATGCCGAAGTGTTCATAGCCGAAGAATTTACCGGTACCTCCCATGCCGGCCTGGATTTCATCGATAATGAGGAGAGCATCATGTTTTTCACAAAGAGCTTTGACTTCTTTCAGATAATTTGGTTCCGGTACGTGTACACCGCCTTCGCCTTGGATAGCTTCAAGCATGACGGCACAGGTTTTGTCGTTAATTTTTGCCTTGATGGCTTCGATATCGCTAAATGGTACATAGTCGCAACCGCCCGGTAAAGGACCGGAGCCTTGATGATATTTTTCTTGGCCCGTTGCGGTTAAGGTAGCTAAGGTACGACCGTGAAAACTGTGCAGAGCCGTAATAATTTGTACTTTTTCGGGATTTTTGGCAGTAGCATATTTACGAGCTAATTTGAGGGCCCCTTCATTCGCTTCGGCACCGGAGTTGGCAAAGAATACTTTGTCCATACCGCTTAAGGCTTTCAGTTTGGCCGCTGCTTCGGCTTGCACTTCCGTGTAATATAAATTGGAGCAATGGATCATTTTGGCTGCCTGCTTGGCAATAGCGTCAACTAATGGTTGGTAGTTGTGACCTACTACATTTACGGCAATGCCGGCCAAATAATCTAAATAGGCTTTGCTATCTGTGTCATATAGATAAGCACCGTCGCCATGGTCGAGGACGATGTCATACCGGGCAAAGACGGGAAAATAATCTTGTTTGTCATGATTTATAATATCCGTTGTATTCATGGGGAACCTCCTTGAAGATTTTGGAATCAATAGTTTAGATAATTTCTGTACCGATACCTTTGTTGGTAAATAGTTCGAGCAGTAATGCATGCGGTTCGCGACCGTCGATGATGCTGACACGATGGGTGCCGCATTCGAGAGCATGCAAGACAGCTTCTACTTTAGGAATCATACCGCCTTGGATAGTGCCGTTTTCAATCATGGCTGTGGCATCGGCTTTAGGAATGCTGGATAGGAAACTTTTCGGATCATCGAGCGAGGTATAAATCCCTTTAGTATTTGTGAGCATGAGCATTTTTTCCGCTTGCAGTGCACCGGCTACTTCAGCCGCTACATAGTCGGCGTTAATGTTATAAGTCGTTTCGCCTTTACCTGCTCCGATAGGGGCGATGACCGGTTTAATACCGATGTATTTCATAAGGGCAATATCCTGCATAACTTTGGTTTTTAATTCTTCGCTAATCATGGCGTTGCCACCATATTTGATGACCATGGTTTTGCCGGCAAATTTTTGGATGTAAGGCAGTGCTTCAATTAAGATGGAAGCTTTGCTGGCAGCACTTAAGGTGGTATGTGCAGCTATTTCGTCAGGTGTGTTGACGTTTACTATGTTGAGGGAATTTAATTCGTTTATCATAGGAGACTCCTTTTCGAAGCGATTAGGACAGGTAAGGTAATGTGATGCAAGCTAGGGCAAGATAATTAAGTTAAGCCCGGCTAATATAGCGCTGATACAGTTGATACAGTTGATACAGTTGATGCAAGAGCTTACGGTTAAAAACTCCGGTGCATCAGGTGTGATATTCGCCGTTAATTTTCACGTAATCATAGGTGAGGTCACAGGTCCAAACGGTGGCATTGGCATCGCCTTCATTAAGTTCGACAGTGATGGTAATATCATGTTCGTTCATGATTTTTTGAGAGTTGCTTCGTTATAAACGGCGCCCCCTTTGACGAGATTATCGATGGCGCTTAGGACAATGACGCGTTGTGTACGCTCATCGATGTGCCAAGCAATGTCGATGAAATTGGAACCGCACACATATTTGGTGTTTGGATATGCGTTTTGCCCCAATAATCGGACGAAAGGCTCTGCGTTGTAAGCGTTTTCAAAAGCCTCACTCACTAACGCCGGTGTAATGCCTTCGTTTAAGTTGGCATAGGCTGTAGCCAGAATACCGCGACTCATAGGCACCAGATGGGGTGTAAAGTTGAGCATAACGGTTGAACCGTTTAGCTTCGTAAGTGCGGCCTCTATTTCCGGTGTGTGGCGATGAGTTGCTACGCCGTAGGCTTTAAAAGCGTCATAAAACTCAGGATAATGCGTATCAAGTTTGGCACTGCGTCCGGCACCGGATGTGCCGGATTTAGCATCGATGATGATGGAATCGGTTTTAATCAGATGATTTTTTACCAATGGGGCTAACGCTAAGATGGAAGCTGTCGTATAGCAACCGGCATTGCCGATGATTTTGGCGGATTTAATGGCTTCACGATTTAATTCGGCCAGTCCGTAGACGCTGTGAGCATCGGGATGGGTATGCGGTACGTGGTACCAAGCTTCATAGACTTTAGGATCATTGAAGCGGTAGTCGGCGCCCAAGTCGATAATTCGCACCGCTGTGAGGGCTAAGGCTTTACCGACGCTCATAGCATGACCGTGAGGCAGGGCGATAAAAATAAAATCACTGTCAGTGGCAATGGCTTCAAGGTTTTCCATGCTTTCCAAAGTCAGGTCGGTAATGCTTCGCAAATGTGGATATACATCGGCTAAGGCTTGGCCGGTATGGCTTTCGGATGTAATATGTGTTAGGGTTACATTTGGATGTTGCAATAATAATTTGACTAATTCGGCACCGGCGTAACCGGTAGCACCGAGAATGCTGACTTTGGTCATATGAATGGCTCCTTTCGGTATGATTTAATACTTCTATAATGTGAATAAAAATTCGGTTGTTAACTTTGTCTGTCGTATATTAATAAAAGAATTATCAAATGATTGTGACTTAATCATTAACGTTTGATAAAGTAAATATACGCAATGTTTGAATAAAAATTCTGTAATTGACATTATAAACTTGTATGCATAAAAATGTAATAATGATTCATAAAAATTCTGCTGAATGTGGATGGAAGATTGACATGTTAACTATGATAATCTGTAATAATGCTGAAAATAAAAGAAAAGCACCATCAGTCGAAACTGATAGTGCTTTATTTTTGATATACATATTTAGTTAAAATATATTCATGTAAAATATTGTATTCCTAAGCATATTCAGCGGCTAAGATACGAAGCCTTTAATTGCCAATTGTTTATACCGGGAACATGTAGTATGCAAAGAGTATGGCCAACGGCATGGTGACGGCCGATAGAATGGTAGTGGACATAACAATCTGGGTAGCAAATTCCGGGTTGTTCTTCATTTCAAAGGCAATCAGGGCCGTATTGACTGCCGACGGTACACTATAGGTAATAATAACGGCTTGCGCGGAAATAGGATTTACCGGTTCATAAAATACGATATAAAGGAGCATTACAAAGCTGGCTAAGAGCGAACCGCCGATAAGTCGGAGTGACGTAGTGACGATAACGTCTTTTTTGAAAAAATTATAAGGGGTACGGCTCATTTGGACGCCCAAGGTAATCATGGCCATACCTACGAAGGCATTGGCGAAAATATTGAGTGGCGACCAGAGTACTAACGAGGTTAAATCATACGGAATGAGTCGAGCTAACAGTGCTAACGGAGCTGCATACAGCACCGGCATATGAAATACTAATTTGAGGGCATCATGGCGTGTGAGCAAACCGGAGCCGGCTTGATAAAAGCCCAGGGTATTACAGAAGATTGTTTGAATAATAAATGTGGCGATTACGCCGACGATGGCCGCATCTAAATACGGTGTTTGCCCGTTTACGATATACGGTTCGTTGGAAAAGACGAAAGTGGCAATAGCGATACCGATGTTACCGCCGTTATTGAACATGGTAGCGTTACGTACAATCTGCGCCTTTTTGCGATCGTAACCCATAAACTTGGAAACGCCCAAGGCCATGTAACTGTTAGAGAACAGAATAATAAAGGCACAGACGGAGATGCCTACACTTTCGAGTGTCAGGTGAGCTGTATATAGAGACCGAAATACATACGCCGGCAGTAAGATAAAGAAGTTTAACTTACTTAATGAGCGCAAATCCAGATTAAATTTTTTATCTAATATAAAACCTACGGCGACTAAGGCCAAAATAGGTACGACACTTGTCCAGAAAATATGTAGAAATAATCCCACGGCGATGTCCTCCTTTAGTGTAAATCTATCTATACTATACCCAATTGTGTATAAAAAAACAACCTTTAAAAGGCCGCGGTTTTACTAATAAATTGGTGAGTAGGTTTGATTCTTGCAGCTATATAAGAAAGTGATTAAGTTCTTGTTTTAAATACCGCTAAAAAATAGGGAATTAAAACCTTTGAATTTAATAATATTTATGTCATAATAAGAATATAATGAGTTGACAAATAGTCGCTCAAATGATGATGTAACGGATATATACTCTGTAATGTAGCTTTGTAAACGTAATGTTAAAGCCCGAATGGGACGGGAAAAAGGAGGCAATGTATATGAAACGGTACAAAAAGTTGTTGTTAGTTGCATTAAGTGCTATGGCTTTGGTTGTAGCCGGCTGTGGTGGGACTCAGTCGGATAAAAAGGATGATCAGGCAACGAAATCGCAAACAATTACGGTGTCGGCGGCGGCCAGCTTGCAAGCGGCGGCTAATGAATTGAAGGATAATTTTGTGAAGTCGCGTCACTTGGATCCGACACAGATTACCCTTAATTTCGGCGGCTCCGGCACATTACGTCAGCAAATTGAAACCGGCGCTCCGGCCAGCATTTTCATTTCCGCTGACGAAAAAAATATGAACCAATTGAAAGAAAAGAACTTAGTTACTAAAGTAAAACCATTGGTAGAAAACTCTTTGGTATTAATCGTACCTAAGGGTAAAGAAAAAATTACTATTGACCAATTACCTAGCGTTAACCGTTTAGCCATCGGCACGGTTGAAACAGTTCCGGCCGGTAAATATGCTAAACAGACTTTGACTAAATTGAACCTCTGGGATCAGGTAGAAAGCAAAATCGTTTACGCTAAAGATGTTAAAGCCGTAGGTGCTTATGTAGCCGAAGGTTCTGCTGATGCAGGTTTTGTATATAAGACAGATGCAATGGATTTAAAAGATCGTGTAGAAGTGGCGGCGGTTGCTCCAAATGACAGCCATGCTCCAATCCGTTATCCTATCGGTATTGTAACTAAGTACGACAATGAATTGGCACAGCAATTCTATGAATACTTAACGAGCAACGAGGCTCAGCAAATTTTACAAAAATACGGTTTCACCAGTGTAGCTAACAGCGCAAAATAAAATGACGAACAGTCATTGACAGAGTATATAAGAATGCATAGGCGGTTCAGGTGTGAACCGCCTGTTGCAGATTATAGGGTTCTTTTGAAAGGTTGTGGCGTATGACTCCATTATGGCTATCACTGGAAGTAGCTTGTATAGCACTGTTTAATATAATGGTAGTAGGATTGTTGCTTTGTTATATTTTAAAACGTTATTCGTTTCCCGGTAAGGCATTGATTGACTCCGTCGTTACTTTGCCGCTTGTATTGCCGCCGGTAGTAGTGGGCTTTATGTTACTTGTTATATTTACTCCCGGTAATAGTTTTGGCGCTTGGCTCGATGCTAATGGCTGGCAGGTTGTTTTTGCTAAAGCCGGAGCGGTGCTGGCATCTTCGATTATCGGTTTTCCTTTGTTTTATCAGACTGTGCGTTCCGCATTGGGATCCATTGATCCGTCGGTTGAGGATGTGGCACGTACGTTAGGGGCATCGGAGCTTCGTATCTTCTTTACGATTTCTATACCGCTTGCGTGGAAAGGTATTTTAACAGGCAGTATCTTAGCCTTTAGTCGTGCTTTAGGCGAATTTGGTGCCACTATTCTGATTGCCGGTAACATTCCGGGTGTAACTCGTACTATGCCGCTTGCGATTTATTCCTTGGTCGAATTCGGTGATTATGAAGGGGCCTTTACCTTGGTTCTCTATATATGTGCCCTTACGTTGGGGCTATTATGGACGGTTCATTTTATTACCAAGGGATCTTTATTCCAGTATCGGGAAGAACGGTAGGAGACAGTATGATAGAATTTGATATTAAAGTACAACGTCCTACCATTCTGGTACAGGGCAAGGGTGCGTTAAATGAAGGAATTACAGCCCTAACAGGGGCTTCCGGGAATGGCAAGTCTACTTTGCTAAAAAGTTTGGCCGGACTCATCAAGCCAAAAGACGGTTTTATTCGCCATGATGGAATCTATTGGTTTCATAAAGAGAAAAATATATTTGTAAAACCGCAGGGTCGTGAAGTGGGGTATATGCCACAGGGGAATGTGGTATTCTCTCATATGAACGTGGTTCATAATATCACGTATAGTAAACGTGGTGATGAAGAGTTATTGAGTCGAATTTTGGAACGGCTCCATTTAGAACAATATACTAATACGAAAGCCGGCAAATTATCCGGCGGTGAGCAACAGCGTGTGGCCTTGGGGAGAGCTTTATATGCTAAACCGTGCATATTGCTCTTAGATGAGCCCTTATCGGCTTTAGATTGGACATTGCGCGAACAGGTACAGAATGATATTGTAGCTATTATTAAGGAATGGCGTATCCCTTGTTTGTGGGTTACTCATAATGAATCGGAAGCGAATGCTGTAGGCGATAGTCGTTGGCAGTTTAAGGATGGCATGTTGCATACATAATTATATAGGATTTATAAAGCGGCGCCTTATGACGCCGCTATTTTATATATTTAGGTGTATCTGCTTTGTTTTATAACGTAATAGATAGCTAAAATTCAAAAAGAAAAAAGCTCCGAAAGGAGCTTTTTTCTTTTGATTGAAACCACTTGGTTTCTTAAATTATGTTACGCCACTTGGCGTTAGCAACATTTTGAACTTTACATACATATAGTGAGAGAAAAACTTATTTCCTTAGACAACACTTGTTATAAATATAAATAACACTTGCTTACTTTAAAATTTGCTCACTTGAGTATATTCTAAATTGTTACTTACATCAAATTATAAAAGAGTTTCGCTGTGTTGGGAGAAGAAAGCCTGTGGATGAGCACATACAGGGCAAACCTGAGGAGCTTCAGTACCAACATGGATGTAACCGCAGTTAGCGCAAATCCAAGCAACCGGTTCTTCGCGTTTGAATACTTTACCGCCGTTTACATAGCTTAAAAGTTCAAGATAACGTTCTTCATGGCGAGCTTCGATTTTACCAACTTGTTCAAAAAGGAATGCGATTTTAGCAAAACCTTCTTCTTTTGCTACTTTAGCAAATTCAGGGTACATTTCAGTGTGTTCGTAGTTTTCACCGGCAGCTGCATCTTTTAAGTTTACAGCAGCATCAGCACTAACATCGCCACCATGTAACAATTTGAACCAAACTTTAGCATGAGCACTTTCGTTTACAGCAGTTTCTTCAAAGAAATCGGCAATTTTGTTTAAACCGGCTTTGCGAGCTGCAGAAGCGTAATATGTATATTTACGATTGGCTTGAGATTCACCGGCAAAAGCGGCCTGTAAGTTTTGTTCAGTTTTTGTACCTTTTAATTCTGACATGTTAATCTCTCCTTTTTGTTGTGACAACTTAGACACAATACATAATGTACTTACATAATAAAGTAAAAAATTACAATAGCTTTGAAATACACTTATACTTCACAACAATTTAAACTAATAAATAATCATTGTTGATTACATTATAGCCCATGAAATTGAGAAAATCAAGCCTTGAAATTCGAAAAAAATAAAAAAGTTTTATTTGATAATGCTTATCAATAGGCGTATTTATTGACTTTTTGGAGTATAGGAGTTCAGAAGTGACCATGGTGGTCATAATGTTACGATTGAGAATGAATGTCACTGATTCAAGTTTTAAAATGAGAATTCCTATATTTTAGTAGGAATTAAAGTTTATACATGTCTCGGCATTTTATAGGGAAAATGACTTTGTTTGGGTATGTTCTGATTGGTTTATATTACGAATACTATGGTGTATTGCATATAATGTGTTCGGCATACAGAGTTAAATGGTATATAATAGAAAATAATTAAGGTTCAATTAGCGAGCATTATTAAAAGCAAGAAACACATTTTGAATTTATTAATTGTGAATCGAAGAAGGGGATATGCAATGGCATTTGTACGATATTATGTAGGTGATGTGGTAAAAATGAAAAAGTCTCATCCTTGCGGAAGTGCTGAATGGGAGGTTAAGCGCATCGGCACGGATTTCACGATTGTTTGTCAAGGTTGTGGACATCAAGTGATGCTGTCCCGGCCTAAATTTGAGAAGGCTGTTAAAAAGATTGTGTTGCGTTCGGCTGAAGCGGAAGCGGCCGAAGCGGCAAGAAAAGCAGAAACGGTAAAGGTTTCTGCGGAGTCTAACGTTGATGTTAATTCCTCGGACAAAGTACAGGAAGGTGATGCGGTTGATTAAATTGACGCCGTATGCCGCGAAGGGCGGTTGTGCGTGTAAATTGGGACCTCATATATTGAACTCCGTGCTTCAGTCGGTAAAATTTCCTACGAATGAGTATGTTTTAACGGCCATGGGCGGTGCGGAAGATGCAGGGGTATATGTTTTAAGTGATGACGTCGGCATGGTGCAGACGGTTGATTTTTTCACACCCGTTGTAGATGAACCTTATATGTTTGGTCGTATTGCGGCAGCCAATAGTTTAAGTGATGTGTATGCTATGGGCGGTCGGCCTTTGACGGCACTTAATATCGTGGGATTTCCGGTGCCGCTTGTAGAAGCCGGCGCTTTGACGGAAGTCCTTAAAGGTGCCATGGAGATACTTGAAGAGGCCGGTGTGGTCGTGTTGGGCGGTCATAGTATTGAAAACGAAACGCCTGTATTCGGCCTTGCCGTAACGGGGCAAGTAAATCCTAAAGCAGTTTGGCAAAATGGCGGAGCTCGTGAAGGTGATGTGCTGGTTTTAACAAAAGCCTTGGGCACAGGGATTATGAGTACCGCTTTAAAGGGGGGATTGTTCCCGGCAGGCACCGAGGCGGCTGTGGCGAGTATGAGTAGCCTTAATAAAATCGCATGTGAAGTAGCACAAAATTTTACGATCCATGCGTGCACTGATATTACCGGCTTTAGTTTGATGGGACACGGTTCAGAAATGGCCGCAAGTAGCGGCGTATCTTTGGAAATTGATACGGCTAAATTGCCTTTGTTCCCTCATGTGGCAGAAGCCGCCGAGATGGGGCTGGTTCCGGCAGCTACATACGGTAATCGTAAAGCTGTTACGGCTGTGGCCGGTTTGGCTGAGCTTGCACCGGTATGGAGTGATATTTGTTTTGATCCGCAAACGTCGGGTGGGTTATTGTTGGCAATTCCGGCGACAGAGGCGGAAGAATTGGTTGAATCCTTGCGTCAATCAGGGGTGAGTGCGGCTCGTGTGATTGGCAAGGTCGTAGCGAGAGGAGATTTTGACGTTTATGTCCGATGAGATTAAGGCGGTCTATGGAGTTGATGCAAGCTCTATGAAAGAAGTACCGAATGATGTGAAAAAAGAGTGGCTTGTACAGGGAAGTGTTGTAGTTGATATGTGCGGATCGTTGTGTCCGATGCCGGTTATTGCTACCAAAAAGGCTATGGAAGAACATCCGGGGGCGGTTATTACAACCCTTGTAGATAATGAAGTGAGTCGTGACAATGTGACCAAGTTCGGTAAGTCCAGACAGTGTGAGGTAACCGTTGTGACTGATGATAAAACACATTATTTAACTTTGGTTCCGGCCGGAGCTAAGAATACAACGGTATTAACTGAGACGGTTGCGACACCGTCGGCGGCCAAAGACTCTGCAGTGATTGGAAAAGAAAATCCTTCAGTTCTTGATTCCCATCAAAACTTCGGCGGCAAAGTTCTTTTAATTACTAAAGATTATTTAGGTGAGGGAAATGAAGCGCTGGGACGCACCTTGATGAAAACGTTTATGTTCTGCTTGGCGGAATCTGATGTGAAACCGGCTAAAATTTATTTTATTAACAGCGGTGTTAAAATGGTGACACAAGAGTCGCCACATCTTGAAAACTTACAAAATTTGGTTGAAGCCGGTGTCGATATTGCTGCTTGTGGCATTTGCCTTGATTTTTACGGCTTGAAAGAAAAGGTAGCTGTCGGCTCCATTACTAATCTTTATGCCATTACGGAAGCGATGCTCACAGAGTCGATGATAACTTTGTAGCAGGGCATTGCCCAGATACGAGAAAGGCCGATTATGGAAAGTTTAATAGTATTTACTAATTATTACTTTGCTTATAAGGCAGAGAAATTGTTGCTGGCGGAAGGTATTAAGTTGCAGTTGATACCGACTCCCGAGGCATTACATAATATGTGTGGTCTCTGTATTCTTTGTGCGCAGGCTGACCTAGCCAAAATTTTGACTATACTGGAAGAAGCACATATTACTCACTCGGGGCTTTATACCTATGATAGAGCTGCTAAAAAATGTACTAAATTACAGGCTGATCAAATGTAATAGTCTGTTACTCAAAAAGCAAAAAGGCAACCACTTGTTGTATAAGGCTGTTCCTTTTGGGAAAGCGGTGCAACAGTGGTTGCCTTTGAGTTATATGAGCTTTTGGAATTAGGTCTACTCATCAATTGAGAATTTATTTGGTGATTGGCTCGTGCTCGATTTACTTGGTCGAGTATCGGAGTTATTTTGGGAGTTAGAACTGTCAGAGTCGCCGGTATTGCTATGATTAGGCGTGGTGGTCTCTTTGAGTTCATCATCTGTAGCGGCGTTCTTTTGTAAATTCAGATTGGCATAATAGGCCTTATCTGCTTCCCGATTGGAAATGATACCTTGCTGAGTCATCAAGGTAAGTACCGTACGCTGCCGCTCTTTAGCCGCTTTAAAATTGGTAATCGGATTATAATAGGACGGTGCTTGCGGCATGCCGGCCATTAAAGCTGCCTGACCTAAGGTCAGTTTAGCCGGTGTAGTATTGAAGTAGCCTTTAGACGCTTGTTCAATACCATAATAATTATTACCGTAATATATTGTATTAAGATACATAGTCAAAATTTCGTCTTTGGTATAATACAATTCCATCAGATATGCTAAAATCACTTCTTCTACTTTGCGCGACATAATACGCTTGGATGATAAGAAAAGATTTTTTACCAACTGCTGGGTAATTGTACTGCCACCTTCGACGGTATGGCCGGCGGTTAAATTAGTATAAAACGCCCGACCAATGCCGAATACATCAATGGCACCGTGTTCGTAATACCGTTTATCTTCAGTAGCAACCAACGCATCTTTTAAATTCTGGCTGATTTCGTCTCCTTTCACGCGCTGATTACTTGGTACTCGTTGATTAAGAGCCTTTTCAACGGCCTCTTTGAAGTGGAACAAACGATTGATACGCTCGGTACGGCTCAATTGGTCTTCGGTTGATTCTAAAGTTTGTTCTCGAGTCGTGTAAGGGCTTCGTTGTGAGCCTGTTTCGTTTGGCGTATAACCGGCAAACCAGTACAGACCAAGTCCTAACACGATAAGAGTAATAAATAATTTAAATAATAGTTTCATGGCTCTATCATACCATAAGTGAAAAAATAATCTAGTGTTTTTGCATACATTCATAGTAAAATAAAATAAATACTATAAGGAGTGTTGGATTAGTTTTAAATAGAATAGCCTTTAAATCAAGAGTCAGTATCAGAATTTTTGATTTAGGGTGATATAGAGTTTGATAAGGAGGTTTCGATGAAGGGTCGTATTGTTAGTGTTTCTTTTTGGCCGGCTCCTTTACGCTATTATGAAGCGGTGGCGACCGATCGCAGTGCGTATAATGAAGTAATCAGTGCCATGGAGCAAGCGGCAGCGGCTATTAAAGCGAGCAAGCCGCAAACTATTTTAATATTAAGCCGGTATCAGCTGACCTTAAATGATGCCATCGGTTACAGTCCTCAGTCGCGTTTGCGCGGTGCCATTCCTTTATTGAACGGCACGACATTTACGGTGGGCATGGAAACAGACAGTGTATTTAACGGTGCCTTGCTCAAACACAGCGAGCGTATGGGTATTCCGATGACCAGTATTTTGGACAGTTTGCCGATTATTTCTACGGATGATTATTTTTTACATCATACAGCGACGATTCCGCTCCATTTTTTATCGGATCAGGGGCTTGGCAATAAGCAGATTGTACGCCTTACCATGGGCCATTTAAGCTATGAGGAATTATACACATTCGGCAAGGTGGTACAATTGGCGGCTCAGTCATCGGGGCGCCAGGTGGCCGTTATCGGCAGTGCTAATTTATTGCCCAATCATTGGGTTAACGGGCAGAATAAAAATCTCGATACCAATATTAATATTATGTATGCTTTGGGTGATCAGCAACCGCGTGAATTGCAGAATATAGGTTATCCGCCGGGTGAAGAATATTCTTTGCGTACGGCAGCCTTTGTGCTGGGCGCGGTCAGCGGTCTTAAGGCGACGGTTGGCACGCATTATTTCTCTTCGGTCAGCGGTGAAAGTTACGGGTTGATGCAATATAATGTGCCAAAATAAAAATTTCTGTATTTTTTTGCAAAAATACTTGTATTAATATTCACAACTATGTATAATGTTACACATGAAAGATAGCAACTTAAGTAACTGATTATTCAAAGAGGTGTTTATAATGAGTGATATTAAAAAAGTAGTATTAGCCTATTCCGGCGGCCTTGATACATCCGTAATTATTCCGTGGTTAAAAGAAAACTACGGCTGTGAAGTTATTGCTGTATGCTGTAACCTCGGTCAACCAGAAGATTATGCAGCGGTTGAAAAGAAAGCGATTAAATCCGGCGCATCTAAAGCATATATTTTGGACGTTCAAGAAGAATTCGTAGCCGATTACATCTGGCCGACTGTTAAAGCCGGTGCTGTATATGAAGGTAAATATTTATTAGGTACTTCCTTCGCCCGTCCTTTAATTGCCAAAAAGTTGGTTGAAGTAGCTAAAGCTGAAGGCGCTGACGCTATTGCTCACGGTGCGACCGGTAAAGGGAATGACCAAGTTCGTTTTGAATTGACTATTAAAGCACTGGCTCCGAATACTAAAATTATCGCTCCATGGCGTGAATGGGAACTCAAATCCCGTGAAGATTGCATGGAATTTGCTGCCAAACACGATATTCCGGTAGTAGCTACCAAATCTCATCCATACAGTATGGACCAGAACGTATGGCATTTATCTCATGAAGGCGGCGACCTTGAAGATCCTGCCAACGCACCTAAAAATGACGTGCATTTGGTTTGCAAATCACCTGAAGAAGCACCTGATACCCCAACCATGGTATCCATCGACTTCAAAGAAGGCGTTCCGGTAGCTGTTAACGGTAAAACCGGCACTCCGCTTGAATTGTTACAGACGTTAAATGAATTGGGCGCTGCCAACGGTGTCGGTATCGTTGATATCGTTGAAAACCGTTTGGTAGGCATGAAATCTCGTGGCGTGTATGAAAATCCGGGCGGTGCCATCATTATGTATGCTCACCGTGAATTGGAATACCTCTGCCTCGACAGAGCTACTTATCACTATAAAGAATTGATAGCTAATAAATATGCAGAGCTCGTATATGACGGTATGTGGTTTGCGCCATTGATGGCTGCTTTACAGGCATTTGTGGATGAAACTCAGAAAACCGTAACCGGTACGATTAACTTGAAACTTTACAAAGGCAATATTATCAGTGCCGGTGCTACATCACCATATTCCTTATATAATCAGGAATTCGTAACCTTCGAAGAAGAGGATGTATATAACCAGGCTGATGCAGAAGGGTTTATCAATCTCTTCGGTTTGCCGCTTAAAATTAATGCATTAATGAAAGAGAAAGCAGGTAAATAAATGGCTAAACTTTGGGGTGGCCGTTTTACAAAGGGAACTGACAAAGCGGTAGAGGACTTTACGTCCTCTATCGCTTTTGATGCCCGGATGTATGCGGAAGATATTACAGGCAGTAAAGCACATGCCAAGATGTTGGCGAAACAGGGAATTATTTCGCAGGCCGATTGTGATGCGATTGTGGCCGGTTTAAACGATATTTTGGGACAGATTGAAGCTGGTACGTTTGATTTCTCTGTGGCACTTGAAGATATCCATATGAATATTGAAAAACGCTTGACTGACGCTATCGGTGAAGCGGGCGGCCGTTTGCATACGGGCCGCAGCCGTAACGACCAGGTGGCTGTAGACTTGCATATGTATGTGCGTAAAACCGTGGTTCACATGGGCGAATTATTGGTGAACTTGCAAAAAGCTTTGCTTGAAGTAGCCGAAAAACATCAAGATGTAATTATGCCCGGCTATACTCACTTGCAGCGGGCACAGCCGGTACTGTTTGCTCATCATATGATGGCTTATTTCTCCATGTTCGGTCGTGACTTCGATCATTTACCACTCATTTATAAACATGCTGATGTTATGCCGTTGGGCGCTGGTGCTTTGGCGGGTACAACGTATCCGATCGATCAAAGTTATACGCAGGAACTCTTGGCATTCAGTAAGATTTACGAAAATAGTATGGATGCGGTAAGTGACCGTGATTATGTCCTTGAATTTTTACATTTTGCCGCTACGACGATGATGCATTTAAGTCGTCTCAGCGAAGAAATGATTATGTGGTCCAGCACGGAATTCGGTTTTATTGAGCTTGATGATGCACATTGCACCGGTTCCAGTATTATGCCGCAGAAGAAAAATCCTGACGTATGTGAACTTGTGCGTGGTAAAACCGGTCGTATTTACGGTCATTTATTAGGCCTTTTAACAACGATGAAAGGCTTGCCACTTACCTATAACAAGGATTTGCAGGAAGATAAAGAAGGTATTTTTGATGCTATCGATACCTTGCAATTCGCTTTATCTATCACGGCGGATATGCTCCGTCAGATGACCGTAAATAGCGAAAGAACGTATGCTGTATTGGCCAACGATTTCTCCAATGCTACTGATATGGCTGATTATTTGGCGAAAAAAGGCGTACCGTTCCGTGAAGCTCATGCCATTGTAGGTGAAGCGGTTCAGCATTGCATTCAGAATCACTGTGTCTTATTGGATTTAACAGTGGATGATTTTAAAAAGATCTCACCTGTATTTGAAGCGGATATTTTAGACGCTATTACGATTGAAGCCTGCGTGGCTGGCCGTAAAAATTATAGCGGTACCGCCCCTGAATGTGTGGCCCGTCAACGTAAAAACGGTGAAGCACAGGTAGCTGAGGAAGAAGCTCAATTGGCTAAATGGGCCAATCAATTAGATGCCGTAAACGTATAATCAGTATGGCTGACGGCCTTTTTTTAACCATCATTCCGACTGAATCAGTTTGCTATCAATACACCTGTTTTTTACAGGTCAGTCTAATCATGTTATACTATATAGTGCATACCAAAGAGATGTTTAGATTTTTGGTGTGCACTATCTTTTTATACCGGCTTGGTGCAGTATGCCATGGAGCCGTGAAATTGAGGGAGGTATGGGTATGCACACACCATCATTAACGAGAGAAAATGCTTTGGCATTATTGAAAGAATATAATAAAGAACCGTTTCATATTCAGCATGCATTGACGGTAGAAGCCGTTATGCGTTGGTATGCCAATGAGCTGGGTTTTGGTGAAGAGGCAGATTATTGGGCTCAGGTAGGGCTGTTGCATGATGTGGATTTTGAAATGTATCCGGAAGAACATTGTATTAAAGCACAGGAACTTTTAAAAAACGCCGGTGTAGCTGATGATGAAATTTATTCGATTTGCTGTCACGGCTATGGTATCTGCATTGATTGGGAGCCGAAAGAATTAATGGAAAATGTGCTCTATGCAGCCGATGAATTGACCGGCTTAATCGGGGCAGCTGCCTTGATGCGTCCGTCGAAATCAACGAAGGATATGGAACTTAAGAGCTTGAAGAAAAAGTTCAAGGATAAGAAATTTGCTGCCGGTTGTTCCCGTGATGTCATTAAAAACGGGGCCGATCGTCTGGGCTGGGAATTGGATGAGCTTTTAACCAAGACGTTGCAAGCTATGCAGGTTTTTGAAGATGAAATCGTGAAAGAGTACCAAGTACAGGTAGCTAATTAACGAACTGTTAATTTTAAGCCATGCATTATAATTAAGCGGTTACGAATAGTAATTAACAGACTGTGTAATTATAAAATGCAAAAGTGTTCACTGTCGGTTGACAATGGCTTGAACTTGAAATTTTCGGGCGGGTTGATTTTACATGTCTGTGTACAGTGGATACTCCCTGTTTTAGTTCGAAAAAAGTCATAATTATTTCGGAATAGACCCTTAAAATACCTAATCGGCATAGGAAAAAATAGACTAAAATTGAGACTTATTGTGGTTCAAATAAATTCTCCTCGTTTAAAATATGAGATTTATGTATATTTCTTCAATTCGTGTAATATTTTTTGTCCGCCAATGGGGTAAATTTTGAGTAAAAATTTTAAAAAGACAGGTATAATGCCCACTTTGAGAATTGACCTATGAAAAACAGCTGCCACCATTGATGGCGACTAGGTTTCGTGGACCTTTTTTACTGAAAAAAAGACTTTCATTAATTGTCAATAGATGTTAGAATAAGTCGTCAAATAAAATAAAAGATAGAAATACGTTTCATACGATATCACATCCACGCACAACCGCAAGGACTGGTATCGATAGCGGTCACTGATTATTAAGTTGTAGATGTTGAGCTACATTAGAAAGGGGATTGATACATGAAAACCACCGCTAAAAAAATGTCTGTATTCCAGCTTACAACCCTTGTTGCAGCAAACATGATGGGTGCTGGGATTATTATGTTGCCTACTAAACTTGCAGAAGTAGGAACCATTTCCGTTTTGTCTTGGCTGATTACAGCCGTAGGGTCCTTAGTATTGGCCCACATTTTCGCACAGTGCGGCATGTTCACAACAAAAACCGGTGGACTTGGCGGCTATGCAGAGTATTCTTTTGGCAGAACCGGACATTTTATGGCAAACTATGCTTATGCCATTTCACTTGTAATTGCAAACGTAGCGATTGCGATTTCCGCAGTAGGCTACGCAGCTGTTTTGTTTAATTTAACCTTGACGCCGGTACAGATGAGTTTAGCCACTATCGTGCTTCTTTGGTTAGCTGCCGTTCTTAATTTCGGCGGTAATGCCAAAACCGGTCGTATAAGTAATATTACAGTTTGGGGGGCTATCATCCCGGTATTATTCATCAGCGTATTCGGCTGGTTCTGGTTTGACCCGAGTTTGTATTCAGCTGTATGGAATCCGAACCAACTGCCTTTCTTTGATGCAGTTAGCGAATCCATCGCATTAACTCTTTGGGGTTTCTTGGGCTTTGAGTCCGCAGCAGCTAACATGGATGCTGTAGAAAATCCAAAGAAAAACGTACCAATTGCAACGTTCTTTGGCACATTAGCAGTAGCGGTGATTTATGTATTGTCTACTAATATTATGGCAGGGATTGTACCAAATGTTGATTTATTGAACTCCACTGCACCGTTCGGTATGGTGTTTGCGCAGATGTTCAATGAAACTGTAGGCCAGATTGTTATGGCTGCTATGGTTATCTCTTGCTGCGGTGCTATCCTTTGCTGGCAGTTTACTTTATCTCGTGTTTTCAAAAGCTCTGCTGAAGCAGGCTTGTTCCCTAAAGTATTCAGCCGTGTAAACAAAGCTGACGCACCTGTACGCGGTTTATTGATTCTCTTAACGATTCAATCCATCTTGGCCTTCATGACCATGAACGAATCTTTGAGCCGTCAGTTTGAAAACCTCGTTAACTTGGCTGTTGTAACGAATGTATTCCCTTATATTCTCTGCTGCATTGCCGTTAACAAATTATTAAAAGTCGAAGGCGCTTCCAAATTCACTCGTCGCAGCATTTACGGTTTGAGCGTTGTAGCAATTGCTTACTCTGTATATGCAATCTACGCGTCCGGCGAAGGGCCTATGATTGGCGGTACGATTGCTATTATTATCGGCTACATTGTTTACCAATTGGCCTTCAATATTATCCCTCGTGCTGTTCGTTCCAAACGTAGCGTGGCTTAATTGAATAACCTATATGGACTGCAAACACTTTCCCATGCTTGCAGTCCTTTTTGTTTTCCTTTATAGTAAAGATAGAGAATTTTGTCGGTGCCGATTTTAAAAATTTAAAATCCGGTATGAAAAAATATTGTAGTATTAGAGAGAGTAGCAGAGGTAAGTGGGTATATGACGCTATTGCAGTTAAAATATATTGTAACCGTTGCCAAACAGGGATCAATTAATAAGGCGGCGAAGGAGTTGTTTATTGCTCAGCCGAGTTTGACAGCGGCCATTAAAGAATTGGAGCAGGAGTTGGGGATTACCATTTTCTCCCGTACCAATAAAGGGGTTATTGTTTCAACCGAAGGAGAGGAATTTCTGGGATATGCCCGACAGGTTATTGAACAGACGAATCTGATTGAAGAAAAATATTTCGGGCAAACGCCGGTAAAACATCAATTTTGTGTTTCCACCCAGCATTATTCCTTTGCTGTTGAAGCTTTTGTTGATGTACTGCAGGCATATGGCGGGAATGAATACGATTTCCGTATTCGTGAAACACAGACATATGAAATTATTGAAGATGTGGCGCGCTTGCGCAGTGAGATTGGTATTTTATATCTTAATGAATTTAATGAAGCCATTTTGCGTAAAGAATTTAAACGGCATGATCTCACTTTCCATCCTTTATTTACGGCCAGACCGCATGTGTTTGTCAGCTCGTTTAGTCCGTTGGCTTCCAAAGATATGGTAACTTTGGAAGATTTGGCGCCGTTTCCGCGGCTTTCTTATGAACAAGGTGAACATAATTCCTTCTATTTTTCAGAAGAAATATTGAGCACTTGCGACAGTGCCAAGGATATTGTAGTTTGTGACAGAGCTACCTTGTTTAATTTATTAATCGGTCTTGACGGTTATACGATTTGTTCCGGCATTATTAGTGAAAAATTAAATGGTCCTAATATTTTGGCCATTCCTCTTGATGTGGATGAGAAAATTGAAATCGGTTATATCTTGCATAATAAAGTAGCAGCCGGTAAATACTGTCGCCAATATATTGAGGCATTGAAGAAAAATACACAAAGTGTTTGATTTTAAAACGGTGAGCAGAAACAAAGAGTGTAAAGCCGTTCTTATAAGTCGAACAGGTTGCTTAACGGTTAGCTATAGGATTAGACTATAACTAACCGTTTTCTGTATATATTAGCCACAGAAGACTAAAGAACGTATAATGATTTCAGTCAAGGGAAGTTAAGCAGTTTTATACTGCTAAAGAGAGAGAGTTACGTGGGGACTTTGAGTGAGCAGAGAGCGTAACAATAAGAGAGAGCCAAGCGGGGTGAGAGCCGCCGGTAACAAAAAGTCTGCTCGGTGGGGTGAGAGCCACCGGCAACGGGGACTATAATTAAATAATATTTGTGCTTTCGCATGGATAAGGGGAATTATACAGAAGACGGTTATATCGGCAAATTTTGCCGACATAACCGTCTTCTGTTTTTTGCGTTTTAAGCCTTTATTACAGGAAAAAACAGTAAGTTCACAGGCTTGAAAATTACGAAAAAAGTTTAAAAATTTTACATTGAAACTCTTCGATAATAATGAGTTTTGTGATACAATGTACTGTAAAGAAAATGTAAAGTTGTAAAGAGATGGTATATAATCAAGAGATACTTTTTTTATATGTTGTTGTATTTATTTTGCTTGAAAAGCATGCTGAAAAGATAGAGATATTTGTGGGTTTTTCGGTGAGGGTCTGTTATGGAAATAAAATATATAGTTTTTATGTTAGTGTTATATTTCTTTTCGTATTTTTACTATTTAGCCGTTTCAAGCGGACTTGGCAATAAGGCAACGTTTTTACAGTTACGTCGCTTTTTACCATGCGCGGTAGTAGCCGTTTTGCCTGTCGCATTGGCTGATGTTTCGTTGAGTGCACCGTATTTAATCAGCAGTTTATTGACCGGCGTGGCATGGATTGTTACGTATCCGTTATTATATTTTATTACATATCGTAAGAGTTCCACAGACTTCGGTTTTCACTTCGATCCTGTGTTCGGCATGTATATTATCGGTTGGCTCATGAGTTTTAAAGTACTGGTGCTTCACTTTGATGTGCTACCCGGCTTGTTTATGCCTCTCATCGGAACGGTGGAATTTTTAATTTTCTTTATTCCGTTGGCACAGTGGATTTACTATTACCTCTATCGTTCCTGTGTGACAGAAGACGGTATGATGATGCTGCAGGAAACGCATTACAATGAGATTATTGAGTTCTTTAAATCGTTTTCGGTATTCTTCAATATCGTTATTTTTGCTGGATTGGTTGCTACATACAGTTTATTTATTTGGGCTAATTTGCAATATGAGGCCTTGACCTTATCTTTATGGCAGACTGTGTTACTGGCAGTAGTCGTAGGTTGGCTCGGTTATTATATGTCAAAAGAACATAAGGGTGTATTTATTCGTACGGGTATTGTGGAATTGTACTTTGACATTAAAGAGTATTTTGAGACTACCATGCTCTATCAAACGAATATGGAAGAACGCTTGAAGAATCTGGAAGTGACGCCGGCTAAGCCGACATTTAAAAAGCCGTCGACCATTATTCTTGTCATTGGCGAATCGGCTTCTCGTGATTATATGACGGCTTTCACCGGAACGGGTGAGGAAACGACGCCATGGTTGTCTGAGATGAAAAAAGACGCCCACTTTATTTTGTATCCTAACAGTTATTCCTGTATTGCTCATACCGTATCGTGTTTGGAACGGGCTTTGACTGAATTTAATCAATATAACGACAAGCAGTTTTATACATCTTGTTCAATTATAGATATTGCGCACAAGGCCGGTTATACGACACACTGGTACAGCAATCAAGGCCATTTGGGCTGTGCCGATACACCGGTTACCTTGGTAGCTAATACATCAGGCGTGGCTAAGTGGACTAAGCAGAATCTTAATCAAGTGCAGTATGATGAGTCATTACTCGAGTATCTCGATGAAATTGATCCGACTAAAAATAACTTTGTGGTCGTTCATCTTAAGGGCAATCATTTCAACTTTATTAATCGTTATCCGCAAAGTTTTGCTAAATTCAGTGAGCCGGATAAATATGATTTGATTCCTAATTATATGGATTCAATTGCTTATACAGATTCCATTTTGCAACAGATTTGGGAATACGGTAAGGAAAAACTCAACATGCAGGCCATGTTATATTACTCCGATCATGCGACGATTCCGGATAAACGACGGGCACCTGATTTCGGTGGCTTTGGTACGGTTCGAATTCCGATGTTCACATATTTTTCTGATGAATATATTGAAAAATTCCCGGAAACGTATCAGAATCTGTTGGCTAATAAGGATAAATACTTTACCAATGACTTGGCCTATGAAATGGTGTGCGGTATTTTGAATATTAAATCGAACCACTATGATGAAACTAACAGCCTGACGTCATCGCTATATAAGTATACGCGCGATATGCTCACAACTAATTTGGGTACGCAATATATTAAAGACGATGTGAGCGAAAATCCATCTTAAAATTGTTATAAAAGTTTTTGAGATCATAATAAAAAATCCGCATCGATTTCGATGTGGATTTTTTGCTTTAAAATTAAATTTTATATGTCTTTCTATGTCTTTATTCCTCTTCCGACGGCAACTCTTTAATCACCTTTGCCGGTACACCGCCGGCTACAGTATTGTCCGGTACATCTTTTGTCACCACCGCACCGGCGGCGATGACGGCTTTGTCACCAATGTTTACGCCCGGCAAAATAGTTACGTTGCCGCCGATCCATACATCATTGCCGATGGTTACAGGCGTTGCTACGGCTATGTGATTGCGTCGCTCTTTGGCGTTTAGCTCTTCACAACCTTTTACGGCATTTAATTTGAGTGCGTCTACTTCGGGATCCATAAAATTATAAGGCAAACCGGCGTTTAATTTTTCTAATTCAGTCATATGTCCTCCTTTTGATGTCAGTCAGTATTGGAAATTAACGATAGGATTTTTCAAAATAGAACAGTCTTGCTTTAACGTGTAACCACAGTATAGTCTGCTTTCGGAATACTGACGACGCTAAAACGTAAGATATATAGTGGCAAATCTTAAGATTGATGATATACTTAAAAGAAGCTTACGAAGAAATGGAAAGGTAGTATGCAGATAATATGGCTAAAAAGCGTAAAGATAAAGAGAAATTGAAGAAGGCTAAAAAGAAGCTTTCTAAGAAAACAGAACTAAAAAAGAAGAAAAAATCGAAGAAGAAACAAAATAAAAAGCTTCATTATAAGAAGTTAAAAAAGAATAAAAAGAATAAAAAGAAAGAAAAACTACAGCAAACAGATATAGCTATAAAAGAGGAGACGGCTATGGTGACGTCGGTGAAGGCAGTATCGGACAATAAAACCGCAATATCAAATGTTAAGGATAATGTAACAAAAGATGATGCGGCGGTAACAGCTCAGCAAAAAGAAACTAATGCGGTTAAAGTTGAATCAGCCGCTGAACTTGAAGAATCTATATCCCCGGAACAAGAGACACTCAATGAAGCTTTGACTCAGTTGGGGAATGCTTTTATAACTGAGCATTGGCCAAAGCTAAAATCATCCGGAGATACTCATCCTGAACGTGCCTATCAATGGCCGGGGAATACTGATGAAACCATTATGATTTGTGTTTTTAAAGGTCAGCACGTTGAAGAAGTCTTTCATCGTCATGACTTTTTCTTTTTAAATTTTGCCTATCAAGGGGATTACGGTGCGCTCAGTTATACACAAGATAACTATATTAAAGTAAAGGAAAATGAATGTTATATCGGGCAACCGTATACAGGCTATGCTCTTAAAGGTGACAGTAAAGAAGATATTATAATCATCGGCGTTTTAATTCAAAAAGAAGCGTTCTTTAAGACATTTTTTCCTATTCTGGCGTCAGATAAAAAGGTATTTAACTTTTTCTTGGAACCGCAGAATAATGAATTTTCCGAAAATTTTATTCATCTGCATTTTGAAAAACCGCACTATGTGCGTCGTCTCTTGGAGTTGATGGTTTTTGAATATGCAAGCCCTCAAGAGGATACACAGGCAATTTTGCAATCATTGGTGGCCGCCTTGTTATTGGGGGTGGCGCGTGAGCAAAAAGCACAGCAACAGATTTTAGAGCAGGGCAGTTTGATTGAACAAATTATGCAGTACATAAGCACACATGTAGATTCGGTATCGTTGAAACAAATGGCGGCTGATTTGGCGTATCATCCGAATTATATTTCTAATTTGATTCGCCAGGAAACGGGCCAGTCGTTTAGCGAAATTGTAACGGTACATCGTATGGATAGAGCGGCTGCGTTGCTTCGAGGTACTGATTTATCCATTGAAATGATTGCAGGAATGTTAGGGTACAGTAATACCAGTAATTTTTATAAGGCGTTTAAGAAACACTTTAATACATCGCCGCGAAGTTATAGTGAAAAATAGAAAATGGCAAAATAAAACGAGGCTCTAAAACAGAGCCTCGTTTTATTTTACCATATGGATTCAAAGTATTTAGAAATAGGTGGCAAATCATCAGGTAATCTATCGTTGTGGTTATCCATATATGTACGTACTTCCTCGAGACTTACACTATGATTGATTATGTGAATCAATGTACCATGGTCAAAGGTAAGTTGTAGAATTGTCTCGTAATTAAGATAGGAAGGTTTATATCTGGGACGATTACGACCGGTAATAAAATTATTGGCAATGAATAAATCACCGGTATAGGCAATCGGATGATTGACGTTTTTATAATATAGTTTACATTTTTACCATTACCCCAATTTTCTAAAATAATAGGCTCCCGGTTAAAGAGTCGTGGTTTAAATTCTGTGTACTCATTAATTTCTACATTAGTGATAAATAGATTATCCTCGATGATGCCATATTGGCATTTGAAGCCGGCCCAACAAGATGTGTCCGTCGAAAACGGGTTTAAAGCCGTGTTCTTTAGGATCAAAAAAACTGCGAAAGGCATCTCTATCGGATTCTTTGATGATAGAGTACGTGTCATGGTTAAAATGCATAATCGGTTTTACTTGTTGTGTCATACAGGGCCTCCTTGTTTTGTTATAAAAATAGTAGGGAGATGCTATGTAATTCAATTATAGATTAATTATACCATAGTGCATTTTGTGAAAAATAATAACAGTTATGAAGAGTTGATAGTATATATTGGGCGTATAAAAAATCCCCTTAAAATCAGACTTTACTAAGTCCGACTTTAAGGGGTAATTTTGTAGTTATTGAAACTTATTTTTTAACTTTTTTAAACTTATATGTAATATATAAGAACAAAATCCAGAACGGAATAGCGATTACCGATGGTTTGAAACTGTCCATTTGCCACATAACGGCTACGACTACCAGTAAGAATAAAATACATAAGTAGTTGATGAACGGATAAAGTGGCGATTTGAATTTCAATTCATCGAGGCGACCTTCGCGAATGAAGGTGCTGCGGAATTTCATATGTGTGGCGATGATGACGAACCAGCTGATAACGAGACCGGCTACTACGAGTGCCAAAAGGTGCATGAATACTTCGCCGGCCTGTGGGTAGAGGTACGTTGTTAAAACGATAATTAACGCTAAACCGGCCGAGAATAGGGTGCTGACCAACGGCACACCGTGCACAGTTAAGTAGCTGAAGATTTTAGGGGCGTTACCGGCTTGAGCCAAACCGTATAACATACGGGAGTTACTGTACAAAATACTGTTGAATACGGATAAGGCGGCCACAAGAACGACAAGGTTCAAAATGTTTGACGCAGCCGAAATACCGATTTCTTCAAAGATTTGAACGAACGGGCTGGCTTCGAGACCAACTTTATCCCAAGGTGCTAAAGACATGAGCACAACCATGGTGCCAATGTAGAAGATTAAGATACGCAATAACAATTCGTTAATGGCTGTTGGTAAGCTTTTTTCAGGATCTTCTGCTTCACCGGCTGTAATCCCGATAAGATCGACACCGCCGAAGGAGAACATAACAACTGCCAAGGAGCAAAGGAAGCCCCATGAACCATTCGGGAAGAAACCGCCGTTATCCCATAAATTGTGGAAGTTGTGCGGGAAGGACCCCATGGTGGTAAAAATCAGATAGAAACCGAAGAGAATCATGCTGACGATGGCCCCGATTTTGATGAAGGACGCCCAGAATTCAACTTCGCCGTAGGCCTTAACATTGATTAAGTTAACGGCCGTAATAATAACCAGACACAGTAATGTGGTAAGCCAATGCGGAATATCCGGGAACCAATAGGCCAGATACACGGCGATAGCAGCTAATTCCGCCATGCCGGCAAGCATAAATAAAGTCCAATAATTCCAGCCGGCTAAATAGCCCATAAAACCGCTCCAATATTTGTTGGCAAAATAGCTGAATGAACCCGATACCGGTTCACGTACCGCCATTTCGCCGAGCATGCGCATAACAAAGAAAATAAAGAGGCCTGCCAATGCATACGATGCAATAATACCCGGTCCTACCAATTTGATCGTCGGAGCCGAGCCGTAAAACAGGCCGGTACCAACCGATGCGCCTAAGGCAATCATTTGCATGTGACGGTTTTTAAGGCCACGCTTCATACTGTGGTCTTGCCCTTGTTTTGATTGTTCACTCATAAAAAATCCCCCTTTGTGTTCGGCTCTTCAAAAAATACTCAACTACCGTGTTACGCTGCCGAACCCTTATATATATTCTCTAATGTTACGTTATATAGTTGTTTTTGGCAAGCTGTTTGTGCAATTTTACAGGACATTTTTAAAAAATTTATTATAATTTCGAAAAATGTATAATAAATATAAAGGAATTTCATACATTGACAGCGAATACATACAGTAAATTGCGTTTCTGCGCTTTAAAGGAGGCGGTTCATATGAAAGAATATGCTAGTGATTTAATTCGTAATGTGGCTGTTGTATCTCACGACGGTGCGGGCAAAACAGCATTGGTAGAATCTTTGCTTTTGGCTTGCGGCGCTGTAGCATCCGTCGGTAAAGGGCAAGACAACAAACATATTATGGATTTTGAACCTGAAGAAATTAAACGTAATGTAACTATTCAGCTTGGTATGGCACCTTGCGAATGGAAAAATTATAAAATTAATTTCATTGATACGCCGGGTTATTCCGAATTCCATGGCGAAGTACGTGCCGCATTACGTGCTTCCGACGGCATGCTCATGGTATTGTCAGCTACCTCAGGGGTGGAAGTAGATACCATTCGTGCATGGGATTACGGGGTAGAATTGCAGATGCCGCGCATGGCTTTCATCAATAAGATGGATATGGAAGGAGCCGACTTCTTCGGAACTCTTGAAAAAATGCACGAATTATTCGGTAAAGCCATCATGCCGCTGCAGATTCCTATCGGTGAAGGTCCTGATTTTAAAGGTGTTGTTGACGTAGCAAAACGAACGGCTTATGTGTATGAAAACGGTAAAATGACAGAAGTTCCGGTACCGGACGAATTATCCGCCAAAGTTGAAGAAATCCGTGAAATGACCGTAGAATCGGCCGCTGAAGCCAATGATGAATTATTGGAAAAATATTTGGACGGACAAGAACTTACTTTGGAAGAAATTCGCCAAGGTCTTCGTGAAGGCTTGTTGGCCGGTACTGTTTGTGCCGTTATGTGCGGCAGTGCCACAAATAACATCGGCATGGATCAAGTACTCGATCGTATGATTCGCTATATGCCGGATGCTTCAAAACGAGTTATGACCGCTGAAGAAGTTGATACGGGCGAAGAACGCATTGTTCATGTAGATAAACCATTTACCGGTTTTGTATTTAAGACTGTATTAGATCCGTTTGCCGGTAAACAAAGCTTTGTACGTGTATTTTCCGGTGAGTTAAAAGAAGGCGACAAACTTCTCAATGTAACTCAAGGCGTGGAAGAAAAATGGGGCAAAATGTATACCCTTATCGGTAAACAGCAGGTACCGGTTACAGAAGCACGTGCCGGTGATATCGTTGTCATCCCTAAATTAGCTGTGACTAAGACGGGCGATACCTTTGCTACACCTGCTTTTAAAGTTAAATATCGTCAGATTCGATTCCCACAACCTTTACATACGGTAGCTATGGTACCGGAAAAGAAAGGTGAAGAAGAAAAATTGGCTACAGCGTTACAACGTATTTCGGAAGAAGATCCGACTTGCGTAGTCGTTAAAGATGTGGAAGGCCGTCAGATGCAAGTTCGTTGTATGGGCGAAGTTCATTTGGAACATATCCTCACAAAGATGGAACGCAAATACGGTGTGAAAGCTAAATTGGAAAAACCTTATATTCCATATCGTGAAACGGTTCGCGGTCAGGTAGAAGTGGAAGGCAAGCACAAGAAACAAAGCGGTGGTCATGGTCAATACGGTCATGTTAAAATCTCAATCGAACCTTCTGCTGAAAGTGATTTTGAATTCGTTGATAAAATCTTTGGCGGTGCCGTACCTAGACAGTATATTCCGGCTGTAGAAAAAGGTGCTAAAGAAACATTGGATAAAGGCTTGTTGGCCGGTTATCCTATGATCGGTGTAAAAGTAACCTTATTGGATGGTTCCTATCATGCCGTTGACTCCTCAGAATTGGCCTTTAAAGTAGCAGCAGCGCAAGCATTGAAAAAAGGTGTACCGCAAGCTAAACCGGTATTGTTGGAACCTGTATATAATGTAAATGTATTTGCACCGGATGTATTCATGGGTGATGTTATGGGCGATTTGAACAGTCGTCGTGGCCGTGTATTGGGCATGGAACAAGGTGAACGGGAAGGCATTACCGTTGTTAAAGCGCAAGTGCCGTTTGCCGAAATGCTTGATTATGTAACCGTATTACGTTCTTTGACACAAGGTCAAGGCGTATTTAATATGGAATTTAATTCTTATGAAGAAGTACCTCATAAGACCGCAGAAGCTATTATAGCTAAATTTGACGGTACTGCTGAAGAAGAATAGGCAGTAAGCAGTAAATTTATTTGTAATTAATTTTTAAAGGGGCGGCAAATCAGCCGTGTAAAAAGAAGAAAGGTTTTTATCATGATATTCGGTAATGTTAACGTAAACTACAAAGGTCTCGGTTATTCTCCTGTGTTGGTAAAAGTACTTGATTGGTTGAAGACGACGGATATTAAAAAATTGGAATTAGGCCGTCATGATATTGATGGTGATAATATTTTTGCTTTGGTACAAGATGTAACGACTAAAAAAATGGCTGATACAAGACCTGAAGCACACAAGAAATACTTAGATGTGCAATTTGTAGTGGATGGACAGGAAAAGATGGGTTTTGTTCCGGACTATGGTATTGAAAAAGTAGTTGAAGCACATGATGATAAAGACTTGTACTTCTACGCTTCCGAAATCAGTGATGAAGCCTTCGTATTGGCTACTTCCGGATCCTATGTAATTTTCTTCCCTGAAGATATTCATCGTCCATGCTGTGCCGTTAATGATGAACCTTCCCGCGTATTAAAAGTTGTAGTTAAAGTAGCCATGGATTTATTGGCTTGATAGGACTTTTATAATTTGTTACAATGACAATAATTAAAGAACGACCGGCTTATTGCCGGTCGTTTTTATCCATTTAATTGTATGAAGACTCAAAATGAGTTGCCGGTACCGTATTTTTGGGCGGTATCATGTGGTTATGAATCAGCGATAGATGTTGTCATGATGTAAAGGATAGTAGTATGGATAGACAGTTTTTAGTTGGTATCGGCTTGACGCTAATGGGTGGCATTTTATGGGGCCTGTCGGGAACCTCGTCACAATTTTTACAACAACAGCGTGGCATTACGCCGGAATGGCTGCTGGTAGTACGCTTATTAATTTCCGGTGTAGTTACGGTAATGGCAGCTTACTGTCAAGGTCGCGGTAAAATTTTTGAAGTGTTTAAAACACCGAAAGATGTAGTCGGTGTCTTGGTATTTGGCTTGCTCGGCATGGCTTTATGTCAATATGCCTATTTTCGTTCCATTTATTACGCCGGTGCCGGAATTGCTACGGTGTTACAGTATTTAGCACCGATTATTATTGTTGTGTATATGGCGGTACGTTATTTAAAATTGCCGTCACCCGGTGAGGCTATCAGTATTGTGTTGGCTACCATAGGAACGGCCATGATTGCTTTACAGGGCAAGTTATCATTCGAAGGAATTGATGAAAAGGTTCTCTTTTGGGGCTTGCTTTCTGCCGTAGCGGTAGCCATTTACAGTGTTCAGCCGGTATCATTGTTACGGCGTTACGGTACAGGTCCGATTGTCGGGTTCGCCATGCTGTTTTCAGGAATTATAATTACACCGTGGGCGAAACCGTTTGATGTTCCCGGTGATTGGGATATGTGGACGTATATCGCTCTATTTAATGTGGTTGTACTGGGAACGATTATTTCCTTCAATGCCTATTTGGAAGGGGTACGCCGTATCGGCGCCGTAAAGGGTTCCGTGTTGTCGTCCATAGAACCGATTTCAGCAGCCTTATTGGGGTGGGCTCTATTAGGCAGTGAGTTTTTAATCACTGATATTATTGGGTTTGTCCTTATTTTATCAACTGTATTCATTTTGGCTTCAGAGAAGAGTAAATAGATAGAATCAAAAGAATTGGTGTTATTGTATGCTGCATTCTAATCGTTTTATTGTTAAATATATAGAGATATTTAAATGATGCATATTGACATATCTAAAAAATAAGATATAATTAAGACATGACTAATAAACAACTACAAGATATTTTTAAAGCTCTATCTAATGAAAGCCGCCTAAAAATTTTACAATGGTTAAAAGAACCGTCGAAACACTTCCCGCCCCAGGGATTTCATATGACTGAGGAAGACTCGTTTGAAGGAGGAGTCTGTGTGGGGAGCATTCAAGAAAAATTAGGTATTTCCCAATCGGCTGTATCCCATTATTTGGATTTGATGCAACGAGCAGGTTTGTTGGAGTCAGCTCGCTTCGGTAAATGGACGTATTATCGTCGTAATGAATCGATGATAGAGAGCTTTAAGGCAGAAATTAATAGTACGCTTTAAATAAAAGGCAGTTTTGGCTGCTTTTTATTTTTGTTAATATATCTATATTTCGAGATAAAATGATTAATCTCTTAGCTTTATATATACCCAGGCCGCATTGGCTAAGAATAAGAGGCCGGTTCCGCAGAAAAGAGCGGTAAAACCAAATTGCCCCATAAAGAGGGCACCGCCCACAGACCCTAAGAAATAACCGAGAAACTGAGTGGTCTGAGTATAGGAGAAGACCTGGCCGGAAATTTCTTTAGGCGTATGACGTGAAATATAGGTGTTGAGTGACGGTAATAAACCGGCAAGGCCTATACCTGTTAAAAAGCGTAGAATGCCAAGTTCCAAGGCCGAGGTAACATAGGCTTGCGGAATGGTAACGAGTGCTACATAGATAAGCGAGCCAATGAGAATAGGTCGAGGACCGATGCGATCAATCCATTTGCCCATGTAGGAACTGCTGAACATTTGGGCAAAACCTGTGGAGGCAAAGACAATACCTGCCAGAGAAGCCACTTGAGCCGTATTCGGCGGCAAGATTTCTTTTAAATAAACCGTAATAATCGGCTGTAAGCTCATCATAGATAATGCATAGATGAACGTGGAGACAGCCACGATTAATAATTCGTGGAAGTCCGGTAATTGACGCCGTAATTCAGCGAAACTATGTGGCACTTTGTCAGGTTGCGGTGTAAAGGCTTCGTGAACAAAGAAAAAGATGAGCAAAAAAGCGGCGCCTAAGAAACAGGCTATAATGAAGAATGAGAAGCGGACGCCAAAGGTATCGGCTAAGTAACCGCCTATCAACGGACCGATTAGTGAGCCGGCTAAATTAGACGAGGCTAATATGGATAGAGCCCAGCCGGTTTTCTCTTCCGGAGTTTCCGCAGCTACGAGAATAATGGAGCCTGAGAAAAAGCCGGATACGGTTCCGTGTAAGAGACGTACCAGAACGAGTTGAGTCGGTGTTTGGACGAAGCACATGAGTAAATTGCAGATCATCATCCCAAAACTGGCTCTTAATAATGAGAGTTTGCGACCTTTGCGGTCCGCTAAGCGCCCCCAATAGGGAGAAACTATAGCAACCACCAAATAGGTGATGCCCATGGCGAGACCTGACCAATAGGCTGTTTCATTTGTGGCGGTGACACCCAGTTCGTTTAGATAAATCGGCAGGAGAGGGGCTAATTGACTGAGACCTAATGCCGATAAGAACGCACCGAAGAAACAAATGTATACAGTACGTTGCCAAGCGAGCATATAAATCCTCCTTTTAGAGTTGTTAGTAGATGTGTTAATTATACACTTTTTTTACAAAAAGTACATGTGAAATGACTTGACAAAATGAAGGTACTTCTCTATACTCTAGCTAAGGCAAAATACCATAGCAAATCGCTATGGGTATTTTAGTTATAAGAAAATTTTTTACACATATGATAGAATGCGATGACAAAGACGGTTATTTCGGGTAGTTCTCAGCGAGCTGACAGATGGTGCGAGGTCAGTGAATGAAGAAATAACGAATCACTTGGGAGCATATGAAGTTTCGACTTTATCGGTGAGCACCGTTATATGCGTGAGTGGCTCTTTTTAGAGTCAGTAGGGTGGTACCACGGACTATCGCGTTCGTCCCTTCGGGGATGAGCGCTTTTTTTATTATTGAGAGGAGAGTATTTATGGATTACGGCAAAACTTTGCATTTGCCCGCAACAGAATTCCCTATGCGCGGCAATTTACCAAAACGGGAACCTGAGTATTTAAAATTCTGGGAAGACAATAAAATCTATGAAAAACGCTTGGAATTAAGAAAAGGCAATAAGAGCTTTGTATTGCATGACGGACCTCCGTATGCCAACGGCAAACTTCATATCGGCCATGCTCTTAACAAAACGTTAAAAGATATCATCATGAAATACAAAACCATGCAGGGTTACTATACTCCATACATTCCCGGCTGGGATACGCATGGTTTGCCAATCGAACATGCCATCATCAAAAATACAGGCCTCAACCGTCATGAAATGAGTCCTTTGGACCTTCGCGCTAAATGTAAAGAATACGCTTTGCAGTGCGTGGAAGAACAGAAAAAAGACTTCATCCGTTTCGGTGTGCTTGGTCGTTTTGAAGATCCGTATTTGACTTTGAAACCTGCTTTTGAAGTTAAACAGCTCGGTATCTTCGGTGAAATGGCTAAACGCGGCTACATCTATAAAGGCCTTAAAACTGTTTACTGGTGTACTCACTGCGAAACAGCTTTGGCTGAAGCGGAAATCGAATACCATGAAAAGAAATCCTTCTCTATCTATGTAAAATATGCGTATGTAGACGAAGTAAAACGCACCTTGCCGGAAAATGTGGATCCTGCTAAAGCGTATGCCGTAATCTGGACAACTACGCCTTGGACATTACCTGCATCCCAGGCAATCTCCGTAAATCCGGACCTCGAATATGCATGGGTTCAGGTTGGTGATGAATACTACTTGATGGCCGTAGAACTCGTTGAATCCGCTATGAAAGATGCACAAGTTGAAGACTACAAAGTAGTTAAAACATTCCCTGGTTCCGATTTGGAATTGGCTACCTTCAAGCATCCATTCGTTAACCGTGAAGTTAAAGTGTTATTGGGGGACCATGTAACGCTTGAAGCCGGTACCGGTTGCGTTCATACCGCTCCTGCACACGGCGAAGAAGACTTTGGCATTTTTCAAAAATATAATAAAGAAGGCAAAATCAATACAGAAATCCTTTCCTTCGTTAATGCTACCGGTAACTATGTAGCCGCTGTAGATAACGATCGTTACGGTGATACGGAAGAAATGTTGGCCGGCAAAGAGATTCATGAAGCCGAAGTGCCTATCTTGAAAATCTTGGCTCATAACGGTGCTTTATTACATAAAGGTACTTTGCGTCACCAATACGCACACTGCTGGCGTTGTAAAAATCCGGTAATCTATCGTGCGACTGAACAGTGGTTCTCTTCCGTTGACGGTTACCGTAAAGCAGCTCTTGATGTTATCGACAATCAGGTACAGTGGATCCCTAAATGGGGCCATGACCGCATCTACAATATGATCGCGGACCGCGGGGACTGGGTAATCTCCCGTCAACGTGTATGGGGCGTGCCAATCCCTGTATTCTACTGCGATTCTTGCGGCGATTATGTAGTCAACGATGACACTATCAAATCCGTTCAGGCTTGGGTTGCCAAAGAAGGCTCCGATGCTTGGTGGAATCATACGGCTAAGGAATTATTACCTGAAGGTTTCACTTGCCCTCATTGCGGTCATGGTGAATTCCATAAAGAAACAGATATCATGGACGTTTGGTTCGACAGCGGTTCTTCTTGGGCCGGCGTTTTGGAAAACGAAGGTCTTGATGTACCATGCGCTATGTATCTTGAAGGTTCCGACCAACATCGCGGTTGGTTCAACTCTTCCTTGCTCACCAGCGTAGCTACAACCGGTCAAGCACCTTACAACTCCGTATTGACTCATGGCTTCGTAGTGGACGGCGAAGGTCGTAAAATGTCCAAATCCGTAGGTAATACGGTGGCTCCTTCCGATATCATTGATGTATACGGTGCCGATGTAATGCGTCTTTGGGTATCCTCCGCGGATTACCAGGGTGACGTTCGTTTGTCCAAAGATATCGTAAAACAGTTATCCGAAGTATATCGTAAGATTCGTAACACATTCCGCTTCTTATTGGGCAACTTGGATGATTTCAATCCAAATACGGATAAAGTGGCTTATGAAAACTTGTCTGAAATCGACAAATGGGCACTCCTTCGTTTAGAAGAAGTACGCCGCAAAGTTACGGAAGCGTATGAAAACTATGAATTCCATATCTTGTATCATACAATCCATAACTTCTGTACGGTTGATCTCAGCTCCTTCTACTTAGACGTAATGAAAGACACTATGTATGCTGAAAAAGCGACAGCTCAAGTTCGTCGTAGCGCTCAGACTGCTATGTACGAAATCGTAGCAACCTTAGTGCGTATGGTAGCTCCGGTTCTTTCCTTCACGGCTGAAGAAGTATGGCAGTACATGCCAAAAGAAGAAGGTATGCGTGAAAGCGTAATGCTTGAAGATTGGCCTACCGGCAAAGAAGTTCATTATGACGAAGCGTTGGCTGAAAAATGGAGCCACCTCTTAGATCTTCGCTCTGAACTTACTAAAGCTTTGGAAACTGCTCGTCAGGACAAAGTTATCGGTCACTCCTTGGATGCATCCATCACTGTATATGCTGATGGTGATGCGTTCAAACGTTTGAATGAAGTAAAAGATCAATTGGCTGCTTTACTCATCGTAAGTGAAGCGTACTTGGTAGAAGGTCGCGATTCGGCTCCGGCTGAAGCGGTTGCTACCGAAGAAGGTCACTTGAGCGTGGTTGTAAAACCTAGCGAATATGAAAAATGCGAACGCTGCTGGATTCATCGTGAAACAGTAGGGCAGAATGCGGAACATCCTACATTGTGCCACCGTTGCGTAGATGTATTAACTAAATAATTTTCGAGCGTATATGCTCGTTAGATGAAAAAGATAAGTCATCTCCCTTGCTCCTAGCCTACAGCTTCGCTGATAGGAAAAGTCGCTTCGGAAGATGGCTTATCTTTTTTTCGCTTGGAACGATAGCGCTGTACGCTCGAAAATTATTTAGTGGGGAGGGGAGACGCAGCATTGCTTCGCTCGCTGCGTATAGTGAATTTGAGGGAGTTGTTTTGTTATATAAAATGATTGTATGCCTACAATATACTTTTGTAGTATAATCAAAATAATGATGAGTAAAGGTTTCAGTTAGTGTTTGGTATTGGGGGTAGAGGATGAGGTGTTTACGTGTTTTTTTAATAGGAATATTATTGTTGGGAGCTTTTTCGCTAAATAGTATTTCGTCAGCTACGGATTGGGATTATATCGGAAAAAATGTCAAAGGTACGATGCTTTTTATAGATAAAGATAGTGCTGAGCTTAATAGTGAGTACACAAAAGTATGGGTTAAAATGTCGTATCCGGAAGGGGCATCTGATGTATTTTTAGTTGCACTCGATCGCCGTGCGAAGATGATCCATTATTTTTCCTATGCTGTTTATGATAAGGATGGGGTAATCATCAGTGCCGGGGATTTCTATGATGGGTGGAAACATATCGTACCGGAATCAGGCATGGAAGCGGTGTATAAAGCAATTTGGCCGTTTAACTAAATAGTCTCTGAGCATTTTGCTCTGAGTGAAAAGGAGAATACATCTTCCTTGCTCTCAGCCTATCGCTTCGCGAGTAGGAAAGGTCGCTTCGGAAGATGTATTCTCCTTTTTCTGCCCAGAGTACGGGAGCGCTGTTGCTCAGAGGTTATTTAGGTTCTTTCCGCATTGCTTCGCTCGCTATGGAAGATAAATAAGTGAATTTTTTTTAAGAAATAGTTCAACTGATGTATATTTGTGTATGATATAATTAGTAGTAAAGGTATTAAATTATAAGGTAATCGGTGATGACGTTATGAGTTCTTTATCGAAATGATATATAAGATGATGTTGACGGAGGTTTTGAATGGCAGCGGATATTACAACTTTTGATAAGAAATTTTTAAAAAAGCCGATTAAGTTAATTGTTTCTGATGTTGACGGTACGTTGGTGGATACGGATAAGCATATCAGTGATGTGACGGTTCAGGCCATGAAGGAAGCTATGGCAGAAGGTATTACGGTAGCGGTAGCCAGCGGTCGTGCATTTGGGGAGATGGGCGAGGTTCTTCAGCGTTTGCCTGAAATTGAAGAGTATATTTGCAGTAACGGTGCTGTAGTTGTGGAACAAAAAGGCAATCAGTCCAAAGTAATATTCCATCAGTCTTTCAGTAATGAAGAAGGTTTGTGGTTATTGGATCAGTTATTGCCGTTTGAGGTATATATTGAAGCGTATGGCGGTAAAGATATTTACGGTTCAGCCAATGAAATGGAAGCGTTTGCCGCAAATTTGTCGCCCCATTTGATTCCCCTCATGAAGGCAAGTCGTACGATGGTGCCAAATTTGCGCGATTATATCGTAGAAACAGGTATGGATTTGGAAAAAATCCAGTTGTTCTATGGAACGGAAGTTAAAAAGCAAGCTATTTTAAAACACTTTGAAGGTGATGATCGTTTCACGATTATCCAATCCAGTGAAGGTAACTTAGAGTTCGTTCAACCTGGTATCAGTAAAGGTCGTGCTGTTGAAGCATTGGCTAATGAATTGAGAATTACGGCCGATGAAGTAATGACAATTGGTGACAGTAATAATGATTTGACGATGCTCGCTTATGCAGGTGTATCTTTTGCCATGGCTAATGGTGAGGATACGACAAAAGCAACAGCCAAATACTTGGCACCGACGAATGATGAAGATGGCGTAGCGCAGGTAGTACGTGAAGTTGTAGCGGCCTCCAAAGAGTTGGTGAAATAATGAATGGTAAGGAAGAGGATTCGACCGGGATTGAAATTTACAAGGGCGAAGCCTCAAGCGAAATTAAGCCATGTAAGGACACGTCTCAAGTCGGGGCTAAGGCCGAAGTAAGTTGGCGCTTTGTAGTAAATGGCGAGCGATGTGTCAAGTGCGGTGCCTGCGCCATGGATTGTCCGGTACAAATTATCGTGGAACAATTGCAGCAGTTTTTTATAGGCAATGGTTGTATAGGTTGCGGCGATTGTTATGAAATTTGTCCGGTAGGCGCTATTGAACGCGTAAAATCAGATAAATGCTAAAGGTGCAAATCGAACAAATAGTAAATCTGCAAATCGATTAAATAATAATTATGCAAGTTGAATGAGTAATGCATGTGTGAAATGGAATGAATAATGAGCGTAACATGTGGAATTGTCACATAGCACAAATAGAAAAAGCAGGTTCATTTTATATGAAATGATGACTATAAGCGATTAGCGAGTATGATATGACCGAAAGAGGTCATTAAAATACGGAGCTAATCGCTTTTTATTTTTGAACTATATGCTTATATTTGATCTTCATATTTGCTTTTGAGTTATATTCTTATAATTGATAGATATCTCTTAAAAACTCGCATTTTATTAGTGATAATTATTGTCGGAATAGAGTCTGTTTAAAATGATAAGTAGGAAATCAAGTACTGTTATCTTAAATTTTTGCGTTAAGTTAACAAACTTAATGATAATGAGATGAAGTTGAGTTTTAATTCCTGTTAAACCGGAGGGTGATTTTGAAAAATGAGACTATATAGTGTTTTGAAGGAAGTTTTCATGAGTTGGTATTGACAGTAACTTTCATTTTATATAAAATAATGTATGCAATAGAAGAAAATTTTCTCAATTTTCTAATTTTTAATACATGATAAATGAATGTTAAGTAGCATAGGACAATGTAATAGTTGTAGCCAAAAATTTGGCCTCTTTCGACAAGGTTAGCACTGCGCGACGATTTCAAGCGGCTTGAGTAAGCCGGCAGGTAATAGTACCTAAATTTTTCAGGTAAGTGTTATTGAAATCCGGGACGTATTCTGTTGACCTGTTTTTATGTCATAACGAAATGAGGGTAGTTGATGAATGATGTCGAGTTGACGACACGTCAAGAACGCCTGCAAGAGTTACAGACCGCTACGAAGCATCGCACTGAAACATTGGGCAGTTGGGCCGTACCGGTTCTGACTGCCTTTTTATTTTGCGCAATTATAGGTGCAGTAGCCTTGGGCAGTGTAACAATCTCGGCAGAGCAAGTAATGGCGGTATTAAATACAAAATTGACGCATTTTGGACCATGGGTTCCTTAGCGGATGCAAAGTGGTCAATGCTCGGTTGGCCGGCTATTGTTGTGGGCTGTATGACGGTTTACTTTTTATCTCAAGTTCGAGCGTTGGATGCGCTCCTGTTAGGGGAAGAAATGGCCGTAACGCTGGGGATTAATGCTACGCGCAAACGGTATATTTATATGGCCTGTATGGCACTTTTAACGGGCGTACTCGTATCACAGTGCTGTATTATCGGGTTTGTAGGGCTTATGGGACCAAACGGCTGCGGCAAGTCTACCTTGTTAAAACACTTATATCGGGTACTGCCGATTCAACAGGGTGAGATAACTTTTGACGGTACACCACTCGCAGGGATCCCACTGCGTGAAGCGGCACAGCAAATCGGTGTGATGGGACAGTTTCATGCAGTCAACTTTGATTTCACGGTGTGGCAAATTGTAATGATGGGTCGTACGCCGTATAAAAAAGGTTTTGACGATGATACGGAAGAGGATGCATACCTTGCCATGGAAGCCTTGCAAAAGGTTGGCATGTGGGATAGAGCAAAACGCAGTTTTGCTTCGTTATCCGGTGGGGAACAGCAACGTGTTATGTTGGCTCGAGTGCTTTGCCAACAGCCGTCGTATTTAATCCTAGACGAACCGACGAATCATCTGGATATTACCTATCAGTTGGAACTTTTGGAAGTAATTAAAGGTCTCGGCGTTGGCGTCATTGCGGCACTTCATGACCTGAATTTAGCAGTGCTCTTTTGTGATGAGATTTTTATCATGAAAAAAGGTCAACTTGTGAACCATGGTATGCCGTCAGAGCTTATCAGCGAAGAGCTGATAAGCGATGTGTATGATGTGAAAAGTCTTGTGTCGGCATATGCGGACGGTACTCCGATTGTGACGTATCAACGACAACACATGCCGTTTGACGCGGAGCTGACAGCAAATAACTTCTCGCGTGGTGATGCTACATGATAACACATTGGGAACGCTGGAGTCGGCGCTTAATCGGACTGGCAGCGTTGGGAGCCTTAGTATTGGTTGTGTGGTTTGCGTATACTAACGGCCGTTGGCAACCTGTCGGTGAGGTAAGTGCGAGTCAAGGCGGTACGGTAATTCATAATTTTGACAGTGACGGGAATCCGGTCAGTTTTAATTATGAAAAGCCGCCTAAACGCGTCATTGTGACGTATCCGGGGGCAACGGAACTACTCATTGATTTGGGACTCGAGAATCGTATCGTAGGGACGGTAGCGCCGTACGGTGAAGAGCCGGAACGGTATAGGGACGCGTATAATCGGTTGCCTTTGGTAACTGACAGTTATGTGCCCAGCCGTGAACAAGTCATGGCTTTACAGCCGGATTTGCTGATGGGTTGGTCACATCATTTTACACCGGCCACACTGGGGGATGTGCGACAGTGGTATGAACGAAATATCGGTGTATATATTGTGCCGGCTACGGATCGTCGTCCTGAATACGCTGATATTCGCATGTAATTTCAGATACCTTTATATGACTTGCGATTATTCGTATGTAATTTAAGCGTATTTGCGTGTAAGTGATTGAACGGCAAATTCTTTACCACTTATATGTAGTTGTTTTTCATAATAACCTGTAATATAATGTAAGAAATACACAAAAAAGCTAGGGGAGCCTTATGGCTGAGAAAAGTGCGTGAACACTTGACCCTTGACCTGATTCGGATAATGCCGACGTAGGAAAGCTGTACAGGACTTTTAGAGCTCATCCGCGCGGATGAGCTTTTTATTTTGGCTTTTTTGCGTATATAACTATTTTAGGAGATATCTTTCAAATATATTTCCATGGATTCGCGCTTAGGTATAGCGCAGAGGAGGCTAAAATGAATAGTTCGGAAACTACGGTAAACATGCAGGATGTGCGTTTGGCAAACATTGACGAGTATACAACGCAGATGGATGCGGCTCGTCGCGGCTTGGTAACACCACAGCTTAAGACGGTTGCTGAAAAAGAACAACTGCGTTTGGAAGATTTGATGGAACTTGTTGCATCCGGTCAAGTAGCGATTCCGGCCAATAAAATGCATACCAGTTTGTCGCCGGAAGGGGTGGGCAAGCGTTGTCGTACTAAAATTAACGTAAACCTTGGCGTGTCGCCGGAACACAATAATTTGGACGAAGAATTGGAAAAAGTGCGCAATGCTATTGCCATGAAAGCCGAAGCAATTATGGATTTGTCGAATTTTGGCAAAACTCGTGATTTTCGTTGCAAGTTAATCGATATGTCGACGGCTATGATAGGTACTGTACCGATGTATGATGCGGTGGGTATGCTCGATAAAGATTTAAAAGATATTACGGTAGATGAGTTTTTTGAAGTTGTTGAACAACATGCCAAAGACGGCGTAGACTTTATGACCATTCACTGCGGTATGAATCAAAAAACGGCGCAGCGTATTAAAGACAATCCGCGTTTGACGAATATCGTATCCCGCGGCGGATCGTTGCTCTTTGCCTGGATGGAAATGAACAATCAGGAAAATCCGTTCTACGAATACTATGACCGGTTGCTCGATATTTGTGAAACCTATGATGTAACCTTGAGCCTCGGCGACGCCTGCCGTCCGGGTTGCACCCATGATGCGACTGATGCGGCTCAGATTGAAGAACTTATTACTCTTGGCGAATTAACCAAACGTGCTTGGGAACATAATGTACAGGTTATGATTGAAGGTCCGGGGCACATGGTGCTCAACGAAATCGCGGCTAATATGACTTTGGAAAAACGCTTATGTCACGGGGCTCCGTTCTACGTGCTTGGACCTTTGGTAACCGATATTGCACCTGGCTATGACCATATCACGAGTGCTATCGGCGGTGCCATTGCCGGTTCTTGCGGTGCCGACTTCCTTTGCTATGTAACACCGGCTGAACATTTACGTTTGCCAACCGTTGAAGACGTAAAAGAAGGTATCATTGCCACTCGTATTGCCGCTCACGCAGCTGATTTGGCTAAAGGGACTCCGGGTGCTCAGGCTTGGGATGATGCTATGAGTAAAGCTCGTGCGGAAGTGGATTTTGATACGATGATTTCCTTGGCTATCGATCCTGAAAAAGCCCGTCGTTACTATGAATCCAGTAAACCTGAATGCGAAGGCACTTGCACCATGTGTGGTAAAATGTGTCCGGCCCGCACCATGAAACATATCTTGGCAGGGGAAGACGTGTCGATTCGATAGGATGATAGTAAATATAATTTAAAAAATTGATTTTATATAGAAATAATTTAATGTTTTGAATTTAGTGTAATAATAATAAAAAATCCGTGGCATTGCCATGGCTTTTTTGTTTGTAATATATGACTAGCAAGTACTGCTTTTATGAAAATAGCGATAAAACTAATTAATTATGATTAAAATTATGTGATTTTAATATGAAAAACATTAAATAATAATTATTGGTAATATTAAAAATTTGGCTGCTAATAGAAATCATGAGTTTATTTGTTTTGATAAGAATATGACATAACAATGAATTTTTATGGATGGTTTGTATAAAGAATATAAGTGTTTAGTCATATTTTAGGTGAAGTTCTTCATTTATCAAAAAATAAAGATTAATATTTTTGATGAAACGTAGTATAATAAAATTATGGAAAATAATGGAATTTTATATAGTGTTTTAAAAGATGTGGTATGAAGGTGTTAGGAGTGGGTACTATGAGAAAAAATCAGTTACAAAAAGCAGTATTGATGGTTTTAGCGGGAAGTTTAATTGTGGGCGGTGCACAGGCGGCCGATGACGTAGTTGTTGATTCGAATAATAATTTTATTGCTGGGAGTAATGCAACTGTCAGTGATAATACGGAGAATTCAATCGTAATTGGGACAGATGCAAAAACTGTGGCCGGAAAGCCGACTGGGACAATATCGAATGCCGTAGTATTGGGGACTGGAGCATCTACTTATGGCAGCGGTAATGTCGTAATTGGTGCAGGGGCCAAGTCTGAATCTGTTGATGGTAGTTCGACAAATCCTTCCGGTTCAGTTGCTATTGGTTTAAATGCTACGATTACTAACTCAGGCGCAGGAATTACCAATCCTACTAATGCTATTGCTATTGGTAGAAATTCGTTGGTGGAAAAGGTTAATGCTATTGCTATCGGTGATGAAGCCCAGGCATTAAATCAGAACAATGTGTCGATTGGTTTGCAGGCTGGGAAGGGTACAACCGGTTATTATAACTTTGCGCTCGGCTCGGAAGTTGGTCAAAATATACAAGGGGAAGAAAATATTTCCATAGGGCGTTGGGCTAATAATAACAACCCGGATAGTCACAATATTGCTATCGGCTTAAACGCTTTAAATAATCAAAAACAGTGGACAAATACTAGAGTGCCTATTAGCCCAGTTTATTCAAAAGGTGGAAATATAGCTCTAGGTTCTGGGGCTTTAAGTGGAGCTACCAGTGCTAGCAACGTGGCTCTCGGTACTAGAGCCGGTCTTAATATGTATGGTGCCGGTAATGTTATTATGGGGACAGTAGCTGGTGCAAATGCTGGATTGAATGCAGATAATACTACGCAAGGAACGGCATTGACAAACTCTATTATTATGGGGACGCAAGCCGGTAATAATGCCGGTGGTGATCAAGTGGTTATTATTGGTAATTACCAAAATAATGCAGTTGTGGCCAGTAATGTAGTCGCTATTGGTTCGAATTCTAAAGTAACCGGTCAGTTCGGTTTAGGTTTGGGCCATGCTGTTTATAATAATGCAACCTATGGTTTGGCCGTAGGGTCATATACAACCTTAGCCGATACTGCTTTACATTCAGGGGCATTTGGTACCGGGACGTCGTCAAGTAGAACTACCGTATCCGGAGCTAGCTCCTATTCTATTGGTAATAGTAATACGGTAACAGCTGATAAAGCGTTTGTATTAGGTAATAGTGTGACTGCTGATGTGGCTAATTCGGTTACGTTAGGCGATTCTGCTCGTGTTACCGCTGGTAGTGCAATAGGAACAGCTCTATTAACATCGGCTGGTGAATCGGGTGCGACTACAAGTGCCGGTGATACGGGCACGGTAAGCTCAGCAACAGTTAATGGAGTTACTTATAGTGGTTTTGCTGGTGCAACCGCTAATGGTGCGGTAAGTATCGGTGCATCCGGTAGTGAACGACGTCTTCAAAACGTAGCGGCTGGTGAAATTTCCGCGACCAGTACGGATGCTATTAACGGTAGTCAGCTTTACCAAGTTGCTACAGCTGCCAGCACGGCTGCAAAAGGTGCTAAAACTGAAGTAAAATCGACTGATGGAACGGTTTCAATAGTAGGAAAAGCTGATGATAATGACAGTCATATGGTATATGATTTAAGCATAGACAATGCTAAGGTTAATTTGGCATATAAAGCTAATGGCGGATTAGCACAAAGCGTATCGTTGGCTAATGGCCTTAACTTTACAAACGGTACTAATACGACTGCGACAGTAGCAGCTGATGGTGTAGTTAAATATGATTTGAATAAAGATATTACCGTAGATAATATTACAGCCAATACCAGCATCACTGTAGGCGATAAGATAACCATCAATAATGGCGGTATTGATATGGGTGATACCAAAATTACTAATATCGGCGATGGAAGTATAACCGAAGGATCCAAGGATGCTATCAATGGTGGTCAAATTTACAATATTAAACAAGAAATTGAAAATAAAGTAACTAATTCCGTAAAAGGCGCAAAAACAGAAGTAACGTCTAAAAATGGCTCTGTAACGATTGGCACAAGTACCGGTAGTAATGGTCAGACAATTTATGATTTATCGGTTGATGCAGGGGCAACGAATATTGCTTATAAAGCAAACGGTGAAGATGTTCAAAGTGTAAGCTTAGCTAACGGCTTAGATTTCCAAAATGGTAAAAATACAACCGCTACCGTAGGCGCCGATGGTAAAGTTACGTTCGATTTGAATGATAGTATTAATGTAACCAATATTACGGCTACTACAATTACCGGTGATACGATTAATGCGAAAACGATTAATGGCGATACCATTAAAGCGGGCGATACGGTAGTTATCAATAATAACGGAATCGATATGGGCGGTACAAAAATTACCAACATTAGCTCCGGTGATATTAGTAAAGGTTCTACCGATGCAGTAACAGGCGATCAGTTGTTTGAAACAAATCAGAAAATTAATAACTTATCTGGTAGCTACAATCGTTTGAACGATAAGGTTGATAAAGTTGGTGCTGGTGCAGCTGCATTAGCCGGTTTACATCCGTTAGATTTTAATCCGGATGATAAATGGTCATTTGCTGTAGGCTATGGTAATTATAAGAGTGCAGACGCAATGGCTGTAGGTGCCTATTATCAGCCAAATGAAGATACGCTCTTCGGTGTGGCCGGTTCCATGGGTAATGGCGAAAATATGATGAATGCTAGTGTATCGTTCAAAATTGGTCAATCCAGTGGCGTATCTCGCTCTCGTGTAGCTATGGCACAGGAAATTATTGATTTGAAGACCGACAATCAAGATTTACGAAACCAAGTTAATGATTTGGCGGCTAAAGTTAATCAGTTACTAGGGGTAATCCAACAGGGGAATGCTGTGACAACTCCTGATACAGCAGATCGAATTCGTGTTGATCGAATTAGCGGGGAAGATAATGACCGCAATAAAATAGATCGTGTTCGTGTTAATGATGATATTAATACAAAATGATAACCTAAAAAATATATAAAGTAGGGCTATGAATAAATAGTGCTATCAAATAAAAGTAGCTGTGACGCTGGTCGCAGCTATTTTTATTTGATGAGATGTAGGGGTATAAGAGAGTGTTTAACACTGTGTGCAATAGGCAAGTAAGGAGAGACGATTGTACATTACCATTTATTTAGGCGAGACCTTGCATTCTATGGTATAATATTATATTGAATAAACACGCAATAGAACTATTTAGATGTAGCTATGAATATGATTTTTGAAGTTTTTTTCAAAAAAGAGTAAGCATAGGCAGTACTCTTACATTAATGGAGGGCATGATGAACCAAAAAGAGCTTATTATCGTTGTCGATTTTGGCGGTCAGTATAATCAGTTGATTGCACGTCGCATTCGTGAAAACCACGTTTACTGTGAAGTGTATCCGTATGATAAAGCGGTTGCTAAAATCAAAGAATTGAACCCAATGGGTGTAATTTTCACAGGCGGTCCTAACAGCGTATACGAAGAAAAATCTCCTCGTATTGAAGCAGAAGTATTCGAATTGGGCACGCCGGTGCTCGGCCTTTGCTACGGCATGCAGCTCATGGCTCACACTTTGGGCGGTGAAGTTAAATCTGCTGATGCTCGTGAATTTGGTAAAACTCCGGTAAAAGTGAATACACAGTCTCCATTGTTCAAAGGTCTTAGTGAAGACGAAACTGTATGGATGAGCCATGTTGACTATGTAGCATCTGTGCCGGAAGGTTTTGAAATTGTCGGTCATACGGCTAACTGCCCGGTGGCGGCTATGCAGAACGTAGAACGCAAATTATACGCCATGCAATACCATCCGGAAGTGCTTCATAGCGAACACGGTAAGGAAATGATTCATAACTTCTTATTCGAAGTGTGCGGTTGCCATGGTGAATGGACGATGGCTAACTATGCTAAAACAGCAGTTGAAGAAATTCGCAAAACCGTTGGTGACGGCAAAGTATTATTGGCGTTATCCGGTGGTGTTGACAGCTCCGTTGCGGCAGCTCTTATTTCTAAAGCTGTAGGCAATCAGTTGACTTGTATCTTCGTTGACCATGGTTTGATGCGTAAAAACGAAGGTGACGAAGTTGAAGCGGCATTCAAAGATTCCGGCATGAACTTCATTCGTGTCGATGCATCTGACCGTTTCTTGGGTCGTTTGGCCGGCGTTGAAGAGCCGGAACAAAAACGTAAAATTATCGGGGAAGAATTCATTCGCGTATTTGAAGACGAAGGCCGTAAAATCGGCGCTGTTGACTTCTTGGCACAGGGGACTATCTATCCGGACGTTATTGAATCCGGTGCGGGTGATGCTGCTGTTATCAAGAGCCATCACAATGTAGGCGGTTTACCTGCAGTTGTTGACTTCAAAGGTCTTATCGAACCACTTCGCAACTTGTTCAAAGATGAAGTACGTGAACTCGGTTCCGAACTTGGTTTGGCCGATTACTTAGTATGGCGTCAGCCATTCCCAGGTCCAGGTCTTGCCATTCGTGTAATGGGCGAAATCACTCCTGAAAAACTCGACATCCTTCGTGATGCGGATGCGATTTTCCGTGAAGAAATTGCGAACGCTAAACTCAATCGTTCCATCAATCAGTACTTTGCCGTATTGACCGGTACGCGTACCGTTGGCGTTATGGGTGACTTCCGTACTTACGATTACACCTTGGCACTTCGCGGCGTAACCACCACTGACTTCATGACAGCTGACTGGGCACGAATTCCGTACGATGTGTTGGATAAAATTTCCGTTCGTATCATTAACGAAGTAAAACATATCAACCGTATCGTGTATGATATTACCTCTAAACCACCGGCTACGATTGAGTGGGAATAACAGAAGCAAATATGTTACTTTTATAAAAGGCTTAAAAATACAGGAGTTGAGCGGTTTTGATGTAGTAAAATTCTCTAAATGATACTGTTTTGATACTAAAAAGCTGAAATAGCAGGTTCAAAAGGGAGTTGTTGAATTTAGGTGAATTGTTTAAAAGCCTTCCATCGTTTTGGTGGGAGGCTTTTGTGGAAGAAACAAGTCAAATCATATGAAATTATACGTATGTTAATATGCATTGCTTGAAGCAACAGGATATTTAAGACTATAATCTACTGTGAAAGGAGGTTTTCAATATGTTAAATGAAAATATTAAAATAAGCAGAAAATCTAAAGGGCTTTCACAGGATGAGCTTGCTATTAAACTTAATGTCGTAAGACAAACTGTATCAAAGTGGGAGAGAGGATTATCAGTTCCCGATTCATAAATGCTTATTTCTTTATCGGAGATATTAGAGATTCCCGTCAGCACATTATTAGGAGAAAATATTGAAGAGTCGAAGGCAAATGATTTAGAGGTAATTTCACAAAAAATAGAGGTGATAAATCTTCAATTAGCACAGAAGAAAGATTCAAGTAGAAAATTGTTGCATGGTCTCATGATATTATCATGCATTGGCGTGATAATTGTTTTTCTTGTTCTTTTGATGATAAATAGTTCATATCTGAATTGGGATTATAATAATCCTGAATTAGCCGTTGCAGGTGTATTGGTTCATGTCTTTGAATGGATTTTCATTAGAGTGTTTCCTTTTGCTTTAATAGCATTGATTGCAGGAATTATTATTACAAGAAAAAATCACTGTAAATGTCAAACGGGAATATAGTTTCCTCTAATAATTGAATATTATAAGAAAGCAAAGCACATAACTTTAACAGCCTAAAAATCTTTCAGCTATGTGCTTTTTTTGTGCTTATTTTATATCTGGCGGAATCTTAGCGGATATACCTTTTTTAAAGAATTTTACATTGCTTTCTTCAAAAGGAACATAATCTTTTTTCAGGCTGTCAGGATAGTTCGCCTTCCAATCTTGTAAGGCTTCTTTCGTAATTTCGTTATTCTCATATTTTTCTTTCATTTCCTGCCACTGTTCAAGCATATTGCGAATTCTTAAGATAGCTTCACTGCCGAAATATATACCTGTGGTAGTGTATCCGGGATCTTCATCGTTTAGGATAACCGGTCGTATATTCACTTCAATGCTGTCATCAAGCTTAAATAAAAACCGCATTAAATCATGTTCCGTATATGGATAATCAGGCTCTTTCAAATATTCTTTGTTTACATGCAGTGCAGCAGAAATATTTTCCAAGACATCGTCTTTAGGAGTACGAATATCAAGTTCGTATTGTCTTATTCTCACATCATCTAAATGAGTTCTGGCTCCTAATGCCTGCATATAAGGACGAAAAAAGCGGGAAATGGTTCGCTTCATTTTATTACAAGGATTGGGACGGACAGAGCAGAAAAAAGCTGAAAAGGGGTTTTGAAACGAAGAAAGAGGCAATTACTTACGAGAGAAATTTCACGGTAAAAATGTCCGGTTCACTCAATATGCTCTTTGAAGATTATTTTGAACTCTATAAGGCGGATGTCATAGGCACAATAAGGTTAAATACTTGGATGACAGAAGAACATATGATAAGGACAAAGATTTTACCGTTTTTCAGCGGTATGAAAATGAGTGAAATTAAGCCGGTTGTAGTAAAAAAAGTGGCATAACGTACTCTTAAACATTGAAAATGCTGAAGGGGAAGCCTATAAGCCGACCTATCTTAAATCTATTCACGCACAGCTTAGTTGTATGTTCAACCATGCAGTCAAGTATTATGGGTTAAGGCAAAATCCGTGCAAAGTAACAGGGCGAATAGGAAAGCAAAGAAGCGATGAGGAAGTGGAATTTTGGACAAAAGAGGAATACCTACAGTTTATAGAAGCTGTTAAGGACAAGAATATTTCATTTTATGCTTTTGAAATTCTATATTGGACAGGTATTCGATTAGGTGAACTTAGAGCATTAACAAAAGCTGATTTTGACTTTGATAAAAAGACGATGAGGATAAGTAAATCAGCACAGAGAATTAACGGAGAAGAAGTTATTACCGATCCGAAAACACCGAAAAGCAAAAGAACAATTATGCTTCCGGATTTTTTAATCAGAGAACTTAAAGACTATTTCTTGAAGATTGAATATTTTTCGGAAGATGAACAAATCTTTCCAAAATGCAAAACATATTTCAACAAGGAAATGGAGAGAGGAATTAAAAAGTCGAAAGTCAAGATAATCAAGAAAATCAAGCTTCATGCACTGAGGCACAGCCATATATCGCTGCTTATAGAAATGGGGTTTACACCTGTTGATATTGCAGCACGAACAGGGCATGAAAGCATAAAGGTGTTGATGGATTACAGCCATATGTTCCCGAATAAACAGTTGGATATGGCGGATAAGTTGGATAAGGAGGGAGAGTATAGTGAAAGCACCGAAATTTCCAAGCTATGATGAAGCTGTAAATCGTAAAAAGAAAAAGGCTCAAAACTTGCTGAGTAAAGAAGAATGGCAAGCATTAGAGGAGGAAAGAAATCAAAAGGAACGAGATAAAGGTAAGCGATTTGCTGGTAACAGAAAAAAGGATGTAACCATAGCATTCAGAACAAATCGAAAAGATAGGGAGCTTATTTTCAAAAAGATTGCGATGTCCGGACTCAGCAGACAGGATTATATGACCAATGCCATCCTTAATGCTCCTATAAAGGTATTTGCTACAAGAAATGTCATAGACAGTTGTAAAAATGAATTGCAGGAAATTCTACTGGAACTTAAACGAGTGAAGCAGTATGGAGACTTGGATGCGGGTTATAGGCATGAATTGAAAATGATTACTGAAATAATAGAAGCAGCAACACGAGAAAAATGCCTTTAGCCAAATGACTAAAGGCAAGATGAAAGTACAACTTGGTATTTCATCCCTGACAAGATTATTTTATCAGGTTGTACTTCCATCAGCAATATAAAGATTGGAGGTTATGATGATGAACAAGGAAAACTACTTACGAAATATTCCAGCTGAATTAAGGGAATACAAGCAGTGGTTATGGTTTAAGAAAATCAGAAAACAGGATTTGAAAGGGAAAGAAAAAATACTAAAGCTTCCTGTAAGTCCGATTACCTTAAAATCTGATGACTGGAATAATAAAGAGCAATGGGCAGATTTTGAAACAGCAGTTAATAATTTAGAAAGTAGTGGTTGTGACGGATTGTCTTTTGCGTTAAGCAGAGATGATCCGTTTGTCTGTATCGACTTGGATAATGTTGAGGGGAACATACTCAAGATGTTTCAGATGGACTTTAATAATACCTATAAAGAAATATCACAGTCGGGAAATGGTGTACACATTTTTGTTAAAGGGCAAATTGAAAAGAACTTTAACAACCAAATTGAAAAAGTGGAGATGTATCAAGTAAACAGGTGTATTGCGATGACAGGTGATATTCATAAATTTGAGAACTCAAGTGTACGGAAAATCATTTCAAAGCAAGGCGAACTTGATAAATATTATAGGCTGTTTGCACCTAAAGACAGCATTAGAAAAAAGATTTTGACTTATCAGAGGTCAAACAGTGTTCCGGAAGCGAATAAGGTTATAGAAACAATGTGCAGGTATAACGCAAAAGCAAAGGCATTATTTGAAGGTTCTTATACAAGCGGTGATGCGAGCAAAGACGATTTCGGGCTGATTCTTTTCTTGAACAGTTTTACACATGGGAATGCGGAAATGATGAGAGAAATTTTTTTACGATCGGCTCTTAACAGAATTGATGATAGAAGCAAAAGAAGAACCGAAGAAGGATACCTTAGATATTTAGATGAGAGTATCAACAAAGCGGTAAAGAAAGGCTGGGGTCAGTATTGGGAATATAACTATCACAAAAATAAAGGAGGTCATGCTCTTGAATAATTGGCTTAAATTTGATGATGTGGAGCTTAACGATTATTTGAATCGTGAGCTTGAAATCACAGATAAAGGACAAGTCAAAAGTACAGCAACCAACCTAATTACTGTGTTAGTTAATCCCTCTTTTTGCAAAGAACAATCCATTATATCAGGGAATATATTTTTCGATTCATGCAGCAGGACGATTCAGTTTTTTGGGAAGTTAAAAGGAGAAAATCATTCTGAATTGGAGATAAGAAAATGGAATGACCATATGACTAATGTTCTTGGAGTTGAAATCGAAAGAGAATTTGGAATCAAATACGCTAAAAACAGAATGGAAGATGCCATTACCTTTGTTGCACATAAGAGAACTGTTAATTTGCCGGCTATGTATATGAAATCATTAAGTTATGACGGAAAAGAATATATCAAAAAGCTTCTACCAAAATATCTTGGAGCAGATGACACACTATTAAATTCTTGGATTATGAAGCATGTTTTAGTCGGTATGGTAAAGAGAGTTTTTAATCCCGGTTGTAAGTTTGATGAGCTGATGGTTCTCACGGGAATTCAAGGTGTGGGTAAGACTTCTTTCATAGAAAAACTTGCATTACTTCCTGAGTGGTACTGTTCCTTAAACAATATCAAAGGTAAGGATGCAGTCAGTAATCTTGTCGGGAAAGTTGTAATAGAGCTTGAAGAATTTGTTGCTCTTAGAAATGCAAAAAGTGCCGATGAAGCGAAGCTGTTTATATCGGCAAGGACAAGCACAGTAAGACTTCCATATGAACGGTTTTCAACAGATGTAAAACGAACCTGCATATTGATTGCGACTACAAATGATGCAACATTTTTAGGAGATTTTTCCGGAGAAAGAAGATATTTACCTGTAAAGGTTAATGCTGAGAACACACAAATTCCGTTAATGTATGATCCTGAAAAATATCCGGTATTGGAAACTATCACAAGAAAAGAGTATGAGGAAATTATAAAACAGGATTTTGAAGGAGCCGTTGCAGAAGCTGTCTATCTTTATGAAAACAAACTTCACGATTTCTATTTGCCGAAAGAGTTACGAACTGATTTAGACTATGTTATTCAAACACACAAGAGCGATAACAGGCATATACAAAACTTCATTGACTTCATGGAATGGAAAATTACAAAATCAGATACGCCGAACTTGTTATGCTCTGCCGAGTTTACAAGTAAGTATCCTGAAACCAATGAAAAAGTATTTTCGGAACTTATGGCAAACGAAATGGCAAGTGAGTGGACATTAGAGCCGTCTGTTAAAAGTAAGAAGGTCAGGATTGACGGAGTGGTTCGTGTTAGCAAGAAGTTTTATAAGAGAAATGAAAATGTTGTTTTTATTGAGGTTGATTCTTCGGACATACCATTCTAAGAGTTTTGAAAAAGTCCACTACCGCTACTTTGCTACCTATAAGGCAGGTAGTGAGGTAGTGGTAGCGACAACTTTCAAACTTTAATAAAAAGCAGAGGAAATATTGTGCAGCACCGATTTAGGCAAAAACCAACTATTTTTCCGTGATAGTTATAAGAAATTATTAGTAAAAGTATTATTTTCAGTGAGATAGCAAGCATATACTTTTTGACCACAGTCATAAAAGTAGGCTTGTAAGCTGACAATTCAGCTTAAAGAGTTTAGGGCGAACCCTAATACCCCCGAAGATGAAAGGAGAGATGAAAAATGTCAAAGACAGTTAATCGTAAAAATAATTGTACCGTTCATTTTATGGTGAATGAAGAAGATATGAAAGAATTAAATCGAAGATTTGCATTGACAAATTTTAGGAGCAAAAGAGAGTTTTATAGAGACCGTATTTTTAAGAATAGGATTATCAGTATTGATATTTCAGGTGAGTTTAGAAAAGAACTTAGAGAGCTTTCTTCCCTTGCCAGTCGTAACTCAGTGAACTTAAATCAGATTGCAAAGGCAGTAAATAGCACAGGTGCTTTCTATAAAGATGATATTGAAAGTATCAAGAAAGCATTGCAGGGAGAACTAATTTTTTTATCGGAATTTAGAGAAAAAGTTTCCGACTATATCATCAATGAGGTGATTGGCTGATGGCGGTTACGAAGATACATCCGATTAAAACAACACTGAAAAAGGCGATAGACTATATCTGTAACGAAGATAAAACCGACGATGAAATCTATGTTACAACTCACCTGTGCAGTAGAGAAAACGCTCATAAGGAATTTGAACTTACCAAGAAACAATTTGGTTCAAGAACAAAGACTTTAGCCCACCATTTAATACAATCTTTTGTTCCGGAGGAAGTCAGTTTTGAAGAAGCTCATCAGGTAGGAATTGAACTCTGTGAAAAGATTTTAGAGGGGAAATATGAGTATGTTTTAGCCACGCATATCGACAAAGACCATATTCATAATCACATAATCTTTAATTCCATAGATGTTCATGAGGGTAAGATTTATCATTCTTACTATGGTTCATATATGAATATCAGAAATCAAAGCGACAAGCTATGTAGGGAGCATAATTTATCTGTCATCGACCAAGAAGCACAAAAAGAAATCAACGAGATTAGGCGAAGAAAATTTGTGAATTGGTACGACTGGAATGAAGATAAAAAAGGAAGTAGCTATAAATCAAGGTTTCAATTTGATATTGATAGAGCTATAAAGCAGTCAATCAACTGGCAAGACTTTTTAGCTAAAATGGAAAACTGCGGTTATGAAATTAAACAAGGAAAACACACAGCTTTCAGGACTAAAAATCAGCAGAGATTTACCCGAGCAAAGACCATAGGAGCTAACTATACCGAAGAAAGAATTAAGGAACGAATCCTGAATAAGGATAGAGAGATTGGCAATATCGTAGATATTAAGAACAATGATAAAGCAAAGTCAAGTAGAGGATGTGAGCATTGGGCGACAAAGCATAATCTTCAAACAGCGGCTTCAACGCTGGTTGAAATCAGAAATAAAGGTTTTAATTCAATGGAAGAATTAGGGCGTGGCATCAGTAGAATCTCTATTGAAAAGAACGACTTAAAACGAGAATTTGATAAGCTGTCATTGGAGCAAAAAAGGATAAAAGAAGTAGTAAAGCATATTCAAATCTGCATCAGCAAGCGAGAACATTATGAAGGCTATCGTAAAAATCCGAACGATAAAATTTATATGATGATGAATCGAAAAGATATAGAAGCCTATCAGAAATCCTATGAGGAAATAGATATTTTTCTTAAGCAATTTCCACACTTAAGACATATTGTAGTAGGAGAGTTAAAGACAAAATCAAGTAAAAATCTTTTCAGGAAATTAAATGAGCATTCCAAAAATTTACAAGCTAAACAAGAGGATATAATCAAGAAGCACAATTCATTAGCAGCACAGTATGAGGAGTTGGAGCACCTGAAAGTTAATATGAATGAGTATCTTGGCAGAAATAAAACGGAGGATAAAAAGGAATCCGTTATTGGTGCAATTAAGAGGCATCAGACTGAAGATAAGGAAAAGCTAAAAGAAAAGAAAGAAGCAAGCAAAGAAGTTGAGAGATAAGCTTATGGTCGGTGTGGTCTTATGACGACGCCGACTTCCTGTATTTTATGAGTTCGTATATTTATGTTGGAAAAATATAGAAATTTATAAAATCTAAAATTAAAATAGAGAGAACGCTATATTTTGGTACCTAAATATGGTATAATGTTCTAAATTAGGTTTAGGGACTCATAGAAAGTGAGGAAATTTAATGAAAGCTAATTATAAAAAGTTATGGCATATTTTATTGGATAGGGATATGAAAAAGAAAGAATTAGCTCACATAGCTGGAGTTAGTACATATACTATCAACAAGCTTAACAAGAATGATAATGTAACGGTCGAAGTTTTAGGGAAGATTTGCAAGGCTTTGAATTGTACATTAGACGATATTATGGAATTTGAAGAGGATGGTGAATAAATAATGGCTGGGAAAAACAATGCAAATATCGGTTTTGAAAAACAAATTTGGGATGCAGCCTGTGTTCTTTGGGGACATATTCCTGCCGCTGAATATAGAAAAGTAATTGTTGGACTTATATTTCTTCGTTACATATCCAGTGCCTTTGAAAAACGCTATGAAGAACTTTTAAAAGAAGGCGATGGTTTTGAAAATGATAGAGATGCATATGCAGAAGAAAATATTTTCTTTGTGCCGGAAGAAGCACGTTGGAGTAAGATTTCTTCCGCTGCACACACACCTGAAATTGGCACAGTAATTGATGACGCCATGAGGGCAATTGAAAAAGAAAATACGAGCTTAAAAAATGTTTTGCCTAAGAACTATGCCAGCCCTGATTTGGACAAGAGAGTATTGGGGGAAGTCGTTGACTTATTTACTAATGAAGTAAAAATGGATGGAACCGAGGCAAGTAAAGATTTACTGGGGAGAACATATGAGTATTGTATTGCTCAATTTGCTGCCTACGAAGGAACAAAGGGCGGTGAATTTTATACGCCTTCAAGTATTGTAAAAACAATTGTTGCCATACTAAAACCTTTCAATAATTGTCGAGTGTATGATCCTTGTTGTGGTAGTGGTGGTATGTTTGTGCAGAGTGAAAAATTTGTACAGGCTCATAGCGACAATCGAGGAAATATTTCTGTTTATGGACAGGAATCTAATGCAGACACATGGAAGATGGCGAAAATGAATATGGCAATAAGAGGAATTGATGCCAATTTCGGATCTTATCATGCCGATACATTCTTTAATGACATCCATAAAACATTAAAATCGGATTTCATTATGGCAAATCCACCATTTAATCTTTCTAATTGGGGTGCAGATAAATTAAAAGATGATGTTAGGTGGAAATATGGAACTCCACCATCGGGAAATGCAAACTATGCGTGGATACAACATATGATTCACCACTTAGCACCGAATGGAAAAATAGGCTTAGTACTCGCTAACGGTGCATTGTCATCCCAATCTTCAGGAGAAGGAGAAATAAGGAAGAAGATTATAGAAGATGATCTCGTTGAAGGGATTGTTGCTTTGCCGACGCAATTGTTTTATAGCGTGACTATTCCTGTGACCTTGTGGTTTATTACAAAAAATAAAAAACAAAAAGGGAAGACTCTATTTATTGATGCCAGAAAAATGGGATATATGGTTGATAGAAAGCATAGAGATTTTACAGCAGGTATACAAGCAGACGGAAGTTTTGGAGATATTGACTTGTTAGCAAAAACATTTGAAGATTTTCAGAATGGAGAATTAGAGGAGAAAAAGGGATTTTCTGCTATAGCTACAATAGAAGATATAGCAAAACAAGATTATATCTTAACTCCCGGTCGATATGTGGGCATTGAAGAGCAAAAAGATGACGGAGAGCCTTTTGAGGAAAAGATGAAAAGGCTGACCTCAGAGCTTTCGGGTATGTTTGAGAAATCTCATGAACTGGAAGAGGAGATCAGAAAAAAGTTGGGGGCGATTGGATATGAAGTGTAAACTGGAAGAAATTGTAGATGTAACAATGGGGCAATCGCCTAAATCTGAATACTATAACACAGAAAAGAATGGCTATCCTTTTTTACAAGGAAACAGAACATTTGGATTTAAGTATCCTACTTTTGATACGTATACAACGGTAATGACAAAATCTGCTAAAGCAGGCGATGTGATAATGAGCGTTAGAGCGCCTGTTGGAGCTCTTAATATTACTCCGGTGGATATGTGCTTAGGTCGTGGTGTTTGTTCATTGAGAATGAAGAATGGAAATCAGAGTTTTTTGTTTTACATGATGAAATATTATATTTCTCACTTGCTTAAAAAGGAGAGTGGTACAGTATTTGGTTCTGTAAACAGGAATGATATTAGCGGCTTGGAAGTTGACATTCCGGAAGATGTAGAAGAACAAAATAAAATTGCTCGATATTTGGAAATGATAGACGATAAGATTGAACTCAATAATGCGATAAACAATAATTTACTTGAACAAGTGCTTGCCATATATCATTATCGTTTTGTAGATACCGCAAACGAATCAAGACAAACTTGTCGTGCTGACGAATATTTTGATATTTCCATTGGTAAAACTCCTCCGAGAAAAGAGCCACAATGGTTTAGTACTAATCCAAACGATGTTACTTGGGTATCTATTTCCGATATGGGTACTTGTGGTTTATACATTAGCAAAAGCTCCGAACAACTTACAAGAGAAGCCGTTGACCGTCATAATGTCAAAATCGTACCCGACAATATCGTTTTGCTTAGTTTCAAATTGACGATTGGCAGAATTGCAATAACAGATGGCAAAATGACTACCAACGAAGCCATTGCACATTTCAAAACCAACAAAAAGGAAATCAATGAATATTTGTATTGCTATCTGAAATGCTTTAATTATCAAACAATGGGAAGCACATCATCAATCGCAACTGCTGTGAACTCAAAAATCATTAAAGGTATGCCTTTCACAGTACCTACCGATGAAGAAATAACTGAATTTCACAGTATAGCAGCTCCTATGTTTGCAAAAATCAAGACAAATCAAGCTGAAATACGCCATTTGACATCACTTCGTGACACTCTTTTACCTAAGTTAATGTCCGGCAAACTTGATGTATCGGACATTGATATTTAAGCCGCTAAATTATTGTTTAGCATATAACATACCCATAACTTCTGTGGGTGGCAGAAGTTAATATCAGGGGACTTCCGCCCCATAGCCGTTCTCTAAGAATAAATAAGGAGGATTGACTGTGAAACAAGATTTAATCAAAGATATTGTTCAAGGAATGTTGCCATACTTGAACAACGCACAAAACGAAAAGTTACAAGAAGTTTTGCAATATACCCTTGCAAGTTATGATGTAACAGAAAGCAAGCAACAAAAGAAAACTTCGGAGCAGAACTTTGTAGAACTGTTCTTATCGGCAAAGAGAATAGAGGGTTGTTCCGAGAAATCTCTCAAATACTACAAATCTACTATTGAAGCTATGCTTGATGAACTCAAAAAAAATGTCAAACGCATAGTTACAGATGATATAAGAGAATACCTGACAGAGTATCAGGAAAAGAAGAAGTCAAGTAAAGTTACAATAGACAATATACGCCGTATTCTTTCAAGTTTCTTCTCTTGGTTGGAAGATGAGGACTATATACTGAAAAGTCCGGTACGACGTATACACAAAGTTAAAACTGGGACAAACATAAAGGAAACCTATTCCGATGAAGCGTTGGAGCTTATGAGGGATAACTGCACAGAACTGAGAGATTTAGCAATTATAGATATGCTTGCTTCTACCGGTATGCGTGTAGGAGAAATGGTGCTACTTAATCGCAATGATATTGATTTCAATGAGAGAGAATGTATTGTTTTCGGTAAGGGCAGTAAAGAACGGGTTGTTTACTTTGATGCAAGAACAAAGATACATTTGCAGAATTATTTGAGAAGCAGAACGGATGATAATCCGGCACTGTTTGTGTCGTTGAAATCGCCACACGAAAGATTGAAAATTGGTGGTGTTGAAGTGAGATTAAGGGAATACGGAAAGAAATTAGGTTTGCAAAAGGTACACCCTCATAAATTCAGGCGTACGCTTGCAACTATGGCGATAGATAAAGGAATGCCTATTGAGCAACTGCAACAACTCTTGGGACATAGAAAGATAGATACGACTTTGCAGTATGCAATGGTAAAACAAAGCAATGTTAAGATTGCTCATAGAAAATATATTGGATAGAAAGGAAAACGGATATGGCTGTATGGGAGACAATTAGACTTGATAAGATAGTTTCAACAAATCAAAGCACTTATTCTCCAAAAGAAGATTGGCAATTTGTAAACTATTTAGATACTGGAAATATTACGATGAATCGAGTTGATGAAATACAGTATATAAACACTTCAACGGACAAGTTGCCGAGCAGAGCAAGAAGAAAAGTAAAATTGAATAGTATCATTTACTCAACTGTAAGACCTAATCAGTTGCACTATGGAATTATTAAAGAACAGCTTGACAATTTTTTAGTATCAACAGGATTTGCGGTAATTGATGTCGATTTTGAGAAAGCAGTTCCAGATTACATTTATTATGTTTTGACGCAAAAGGAAGTTACAGAACATCTACAAGCGATTGCAGAACAGAGCGTGTCAGCTTATCCTTCTATTAAGCCTTCAGATATTGAAAATTTAGAGCTTCTTCTTCCTGATAGAAAAACACAGGAAAAGATTGTAGCTATTCTTAGTTCAATAGATAAGAAAATAAAACAAAATAATGAAATAAACAATAATTTAGTGGCTTAAAGGTCAATGTCTGATACATCAAGCTCACCGGACATTAGTTTTGGTAAAAGTGTGTCTCGGAGTTGTGCCAATCGTTGATTTTCAAGCTGATTGTTTATTATAATTTCAAACATAGGAAGAGTTATCTCAGAAAAAGCATTATTTACTTCTTCTGAAGGTAAAACAGTTTGCGAAGCTTTAATCTCAGAAGATGATAGGTTTACTTGCACCCCGCTATTTGCTCTGCTACGCAGGTCAACAAGAAAATCTGTGCTATTAGTAAGTAAATAAATAAAAGGATAAGTCACTCCTTTGTATCCATTTGTTCTGAGGTGTCCAACTCGCTGATTGACAATGTACTCATTGTCAAGTGGCATAACGGCTGTGTTCCCTAATATTGCCACATTGTCTTTCATATCTGTCATTGCCATAAGTATATCGCCTTTTTTGAGAACGAATTTCTCTAATTTTGATGCAAGGCTCTTTGGATACCAGCTTTTTGTTCCATCAGGAACAAATCCACCGCTACGAGCAATATGTCCTTGTTTGAATACTTGATAACAGTCTGGTGACGGCTCATTTAAAAGCTCCTTACTCTTAAATGCATAGCCATTTTGAAAATCAGCAATTTTTTCGAGAGGAACAATTTCCCAGTCAGAAGGCATAGTTCCATTAAATGGCTCGAAATCAACAAACCAAGACTTAAAAAGAGTTTGAGCTTGCTGATCTAAATTATTGTTTATATTACAGAAGGAGTCGTAAATATGGAAGAAATAATATTTAACAAAGATGAAATGGAAAACTATGGAATAGAGATAACTTCTGTAAGCTCTTTTATTGGTGAAGTAAATAGGTTAAAAGATGATTTGTATGGGAGCAATGAGGAATTATTTTTCAGAGGGCAAAAAACTGATTTTTGGGATGTTATTCCAAGCATCTTTAGAGGTAATTTTTTAAGTGTAGAACATACTTTGATGCAAGTACCTTTATTAAAAGCACCCTATGAATTTATTTCTATAAATAATGATTTTGAAATCATGACGAAATACCAGCATTATGGAATGTGCACAAGATTGTTGGATTTAACTACGAATCCGTTAGTTGCCTTATACTTTGCTTGTGAAGAATATGGTGATGTATGTTATAAAGGAATTGAAGATGAAGAAAATACTAAAACACAAGAAGCGAACGGTGTAATATTTTTTAATAAAAAATATTCTGTATCTACAAATGAGATAAATATAAAAGTTATATCCTCTTTATCTCAGATAGATTTATCAAATGATAATACGCTTGAATCTATCTTGAGAAAACTTACAGAACGGCAAGCAATTTCAAAAGAGTTAGAAGAAAGATGGAAATCAAAAGAACATTTCGAAGAATTTATAAATATTATTCAAAATAATTATATTGTTATACCTCCATACAACAATGAAAGATTATCAAGACAATGCGGAATGTTTTTATTGGCAGGATGCTTTAATTTTGTTTATACCGAGTCAATCAGGGAGTCCAGTATAGAAAAAGGATATAAAGATTTACGAGATGAATTTGATAGAAAGTTTTTCTATATTCCTGGAGAGAAGAAGAAAGAAATATTAGAGGAATTAGATACTTATAATATAAATGAGGCAACTTTATTTCCTGAATTGGAGCATCAATTGAGCTATATAAAAAATAAAAAGAATGCTAAAACAAAGGCTTTATCAGAATTTATAAAATTTGATTTTAATGATATAAACCAACAAATAATAAAAACAGATATTGAAATAAGTAGCAACATAATAAAAGATGAGAGTTTCAAAGATACTGTCATTAAAGATTTAAACGAAAAATATCATTTCAATATGCAAAAAATATGGGAATTGGTGGAAGAATGGGTTTCAATAATCGATTGGAATAGACAAGAGTCTGTAATAAGTAGATTTAGGGTGGGCGTTCAAAAAATATTACTGAAAAATGGATTAGATAAAGAACATGCAAAGAATGAATCTGAGTACATCAGTGATAAAATTATAAAGATAGCAAGTGAAGTATCGGAGAGGAGTGAGAAATAGTGTCGAATTTTTTCGTAGAAGCAGATTATGAAAACTCAATAATTGAATTATTTCAGAATGATTTGGGTTACGAGTACGCATATGGTCCTGATATTGAAAGGGATTTTTACAGTCCATTATATGAAGATGTCCTAGTTGAATCTTTATATCGTTTGAATAGAGGAGTACCGGATGATGCTATTCAGGAAGCACTATATAAACTCAAAAATTTTGAAAATGGTGAGCTTGTGCAGAAAAACGCCATATTTATGGACTATCTACAAAGTGGTATTCCTGTCAGATATTTTGTTGATGGTGAAGAGCGTTCCTCTATTGTCTATCTTGTTGACTATAAAAATCCCGACAACAACTCCTTTATTGTAGCTAATCAATGGACATTTATTGAAAACTGTAATAAACGTCCTGATATAATTTTATTCTTAAATGGTTTACCAGTTGTATTAGTAGAACTAAAATCTCCTTCTCGTGAAGAAACGGATGCTTCAGAAGCGTATAGACAGCTCCGTAACTATATGCAGGAAATTCCGTCCATGTTTATTTATAATGCTATCTGCGTTATGAGCGATCAATTGACATCTAAAGCTGGTACTATCACTTCTGGTGAAGACCGTTTTATGGAGTGGAAAACAAAGGATGGGAATTACGAAAATACACAGTATGCTCAGTTTGATACTTTCTTTGAGGGAATGTTTCAAAAAGAAAGACTGCTTGATATTATCAAGAACTTTATTTGCTTTTCAAATGAGGGGATTGATACCTTTAAAATTCTTGCCGGGTATCATCAGTATTTTGCGGTAAGAAAAGCGATTGAATCTACAAAGCACGCTACTATTACTGACGGTAAAGGCGGTGTTTTCTGGCATACACAAGGAAGTGGTAAATCGCTTTCGATGGTGTTTTATGCTCATTTATTGCAGGAAGCATTGAATAGCCCTACTATCGTTGTACTTACAGATAGAAACGACCTTGACGACCAACTTTACGGACAGTTTGCAAAGTGTAAAGACTTTTTAAGGCAAGAGCCTATGCACGCTGAAAGTCGTGAAAACCTGAAAACCTTGCTTGCCGGCAGACAAGCAAATGGTATTATCTTTACCACAATGCAGAAATTTGAGGAGTCCGACGAACCACTGTCCGAACGAAATAATATTGTTGTTATGGCGGACGAAGCACATAGAGGGCAGTATGGACTTGTCGAAAAGATAAAGATTACAAAAAATGAAGATGGTGATGAAGTAGCAAAGCGTGTTATCGGCACAGCAAGAATCATTCGTAATACGCTTCCGAATGCCACATATATAGGATTTACAGGAACACCTATTTCATCAAAAGATCGTAGCACTCGTGAAGTGTTTGGTGAGTATATTGACATCTACGACATGACGCAAGCGGTTGAAGATGGTGCAACACGTCCGGTTTATTATGAGAGCCGTGTAATTAAGCTCAATCTTGATGAAACTACCTTGAAATTAATTGATGCAGAATATGATTTGATGGCTCTTAATGCTGATGAGGAAGTTATCGCAAAGAGTAAGAGAGAGCTTGGTCAGATAGAAGCGGTTCTTGGTAATGATAACACTATAAATTCCCTTGTTTTTGATGTTCTTGATCATTATGAAAATAATAGAGAGAATCTGCTTACGGGTAAGGCTATGATTGTTGCGTATTCTCGCCCTATTGCCATGAAGATTTATAAGCGAATATTAGAATTTCGTCCGGATTGGACTGAAAAAGTAGGTGTTGTTATGACCTCCGGCAACAATGATCCAGAAGAATGGAGACAGATCATTGGTAATAAACATCATAAGCATGAGCTTGCAAAAAAATTCAAAGATAACGACAGTACTATGAAGATTGCGATTGTTGTTGATATGTGGTTAACAGGGTTTGATGTTCCTTCTCTTGCTACGATGTATGTATACAAGCCTATGTCCGGACACAATCTCATGCAAGCAATTGCTCGTGTAAACCGTGTATTTCGTGATAAAGAAGGCGGGCTTGTTGTTGACTATGTTGGAATTGCGACTGCTTTGAAACAGGCGATGAACGACTATACATCTCGTGATAAAAAGAACTATGGTGATACTGATGTCGGAAAGGTTGCATATCCGAAATTCTTGGAGAAATTATCAGTTTGCCGTGATAAGTTTCATGGATATGATTATACAAAGTTTATTAATGGTACAGATCTTGAGAGAGCAAAAACTATCAGTGGTGCTGTAAATTTTATTATCAGCAGAGAAAAAGTTGATGATAAAGATTCTTTCGTAAAAGAAGCTCTTATGCTTCATCAGGCTCTTTCTCTTTGTTCTTCTTTAGTTGATGAAGATAGTAGATTTGAAGCAGCATTCTTTGAGGCTGTTCGAGTTCTTGTTCTCAGACTTACCAATACCGGTGTTGGTAAAAAGATTTCCTTACCGGAAATGAATGCAAGAATAAATGAACTTTTGAAACAGAGTATTAAAAGTGATGGGGTAATAAATTTGTTTTCAGATATCAAAGAGGAGTTTTCTTTGTTTGACCCCAAATTTCTTCAAGATGTTGCAAATATGAAAGAGAAAAATCTTGCAGTTGAACTATTGAAAAAATTAATTGCAGAACAGGTTTCTGTTTATCGCAGAACAAATATTGTAAAATCTGAAAAGTTCAGCGAGATTATGCAGCGTTCTCTGAATGCTTATCTTAACGGTATGCTTACTAATGAAGAAGTTATAGAAGAAATGTTAAAGTTGGCAAAACAGATTGCAGCAGCACATCAAGAGGGAGACAGATTAGGATTGACTGCTGATGAACTTGCTTTTTACGATGCCTTAACAAAACCACAGGCAATCAAGGACTTTTATGAAAACGAAGAGCTGATTGCAATAACAAAAGAATTAGCCGATACTCTACGTAAGAATAAGACTATTGATTGGCAGAAGCGCGAATCAGCGAGAGCTAAAATGCGTATGCTGATCAAAAAACTTTTGAAAAAACATAAATATCCGCCTGAAGGAATGGATGATGCCGTTCAGACTGTTATGACACAGTGCGAACTTTGGACTGATAATTATAACTTTGATGAAGATAGAAATGTTTATTCATATACAAATCATGCCGAGAAAACTCTCCAGTTGGTTGCAGAAGAAAAGGGCAAATATAATTAATTAGTTTTATTCTTTGTAAACATGTATGGTGAAAGAAGATAAATTATGGCTAAAGGAATAATATATTTAATGACTACAGTCGTTTCCGGTCTTATCAAGATTGGCAAGACGGGAAATGAGCAATTTGAAAATAGAATGAGATTTTTAGAAAGCAATGGATATGCTAATATCACGGGGTTAAAAAGAGAGTTTGCTATAGAAGTGGATGGATATGATGAGAAAGAAAAACTTATCCATGACATCTTTAGTAAAAGTAGAATTGTCGGAACTGAATTATTTGCGTTAGATATAGAGGTTGCAAAATCCTTATTATCTTCTTTAGACGGTAAACAAATTTATCCTAAAGATAAAAGTAAAAAAGAAGTATTCAAAGAATCCACAGAAGAAATAAAACTTAAAACTGAGGTTGGATTTGTTCCAGATGGAGAGTATGTATTAAATCGTAACATAAAAGGGTTTGGGAAAGTAAATGGGAAAGCCATAGTTAAAGATGGAGTATTCACGGTGTTAAAAGGAAGTTTTTGTGGCAATACCGGAAAAGGTTATATACCGTCTATTAGAAGAAATGCGAAAATAAAAGATAATATCTTACAAGAAGATATTGTATGTATGAATCCATCAAGTGCCGGTTGGATAGTTATTGGTAAATCTAATAATGGATGGGTAGAATGGAAAGACTTACAAGGGAACCTTATTGAAAAATATAGAGATAAATAAGAGTAGTCGATATATAAGCTATCGATTATAGAAAATAACGAGAGGTATGTGTATGCCAAATTTAAAAGCAAAAGAATATAAAAAATTTGAAGATATTAAGTATGTCAGAAAAGACGGAAGCGAGTATTGGAGTGCAAGAGAACTTGCTGATGTACTTGATTATTCTCAGTGGAGAAACTTTCAAAAGGTAATTGATAGAGCAATGATTGCCTGTGAGAACAGCGGCCATGAAATAACATACGATTTTGCTGAGGTCAGCAAAATCGTGGAAGCAGGTGCTACGAGCAAGTCCATAAAAGATTATGAACTTACGAGATATGCTTGTTATTTGATTGTGCAAAACGGCGATCCGAGAAAAGAAGTGATTGCACTTGGACAAACCTATTTTGCTATACAAACATATAGACAGGAAATTGCAGACCATTTTAATCAACTTGATGAAGATAGAAGAAGGCTCGTAGTTCGTGGTGATATAAAACAATGGAATCAGCTTTTGGTAGAAACAGCACATGATGCGGGGGTCATAACAAACGAAGAATTTGCGATATTTCAGAACGCAGGCTATATGGGTTTGTATGGTGGGTTAGATGTAGAAGATATACATGACAGAAAAGGCTTAACCGCAAGACAAAAGATTTTGGATTATATGGGAAGCACTGAACTTATTGCTAATCTGTTCAGAATATCACAGACAGAAGAAAAGCTAAGGAAAGATAAAGTTGAAGGTGCAGAATCAGCAACAAAAGTTCACTATTCAGTAGGAAAAGAGGTTAGAAGTGCCATTGAAAAAATAGGTGGCACTATGCCGGAAGATTTGCCTGTTCCAGAGAAAAGCATTCAACAGATAGAAAAAGAACAAATGAAGCGTTTAAAAGATAAAGCTAAAAAAGGCAAGTTGATGTTGGATGAGTAGCGGGTTGTATAGTTATGTATAAGTGCCTTTAGAGTATTTTAAAGTAGTAAAGATTATCTAATGATAAGTGATTAAAATTCATAGGCTTGAAGTGCTTTTGATGTATTTTGCCTGAAAAGCACGCATAAAAACGATAAAAATACAGAATGCGTACAAATAAGAACCTTTCAAATGCTTATTTTATGATGGGTAGCAGTATAACTGTTAAAGCGTGCAATAAATAACTAGGGGGTGATAATATCTTTAATAAGTTTATACATGTTGTTTTTAATAGCTCTATTTTGACACCTTTTATTTTCGCCATTGGTATAAGTAAAGTTTGGATAGAGAAAAATATAATAATAGGTTTATCAGCAATTATTATATCTTTGGCATTAGTAATTGCTCAGCTTGTTATACTAAATGTTGCGAAGAAACAGATGGTTACTAAAAAAATTAATATTTTAAATATAAGCCAAGATAAAGAAAGTTGGCTATTAGCTGTATATATAACTTATTTTGTGCCATTTGTAGAAAGTTACTTTGGAAAAGATTTTACTGTGAATAATTGGATACTTGTTTTTGTTGGTATAGTGTTGCTGATTTTGAGCCAAAAAACTGTTAATAATCCTATATTGAAGATATTAGGATATAAAATTTATTCAATTGAAACAGAACAAGGAGTTGATATGACGTTGATTACTAAAAAGGAATTAAGAAACAGAAACTCTTTAAGTAGAGTTGTAAGGCTGTTCGAATATTATGTTATGGAGGTATAAAGTGGGCAATATATTTACATTAGATAATGATAAAACATCTGTTAAAGTAATAGAAACAACAAATGATACTCTAGTTGGCGTTGAAGAAATTCTAAATATAGATACAGAAAGATATAAATCAAATTCGATTATATTTGATGGCTCGTATAAGCCTGATGAAGATGAAAGTTTAAAAATTGAAAACTTTGATTTATCTGATGAAATACAAGAAGCAATAAATAATCCATTGGGAGTAGATAAATTAGTTGCAAATGATGGAAATGAACTTAATATTCGAGCTATATTTTTAACACTAAGTGATGATAGTGAAAATGAGAAAATTGTTTTTCAAAGAACACAGAAAAGACAATTATTGTTGGGTGGAAGAATTACTTTATTTTGGAGCAATGACACATTTATTTCTACTCAAAAACCAGGAGTGGTTATTACTGATAGTATTGATGCATATTATGAGAATGGAACTTTATATTTCACGTCATATTACTGGGCAAATCAAATATTTAATTTAAATAAATATTATAGGCAAGCTACGGATGATGATATTAGGGATTCTTGCCAAAATAATTGTTTTTATGTTGCCGATTTAGATTCGTTAGTGAGTGCTAGTAACAATTGGACGAGGAAAAAAATTGCTTATATACTAGATACAGGGGTTTTAGAAAAAAATACGACAGATTATATACTTCAGGAGGCTAATAATTTAGGATTGCAATTTGAAACAAATGAAGAAAATAAAATCGTATTTCCAGCTGATTTAAAATCTCAAAAAGAGTTGCTGTCATATTTAGCAGATGAAATATATAAGGGAAGGCTATCTGATGATGTGTATTTGACTAATTCAAAAAGAAGTTTGAAATAGTATAGATACAAATTTAAAATCATGAATATTATTTTATTTTTATATCAGTAGAATTGTTATTATGCTGTTGTTTGTGACTGAGTATAGTATCACGATTGATACTGTTTTGATACTAAAAAACTCTAAAACCACAAAAAATAGGTATAAAAATAGCTGAAAATAGAAACTAAAAAGATACTAATACAGAATTAAAGAAACAAATATGATATGGTAATTATTGAGTGGGAATAAGAGATAATAACTTTATAATTGATATCTGAATAGTGAATTTGGATATACTAAAACCCTCGGTTCTTGAACCGAGGGTTTTATGCTATGAAATTAAGATTTAGGCTTTTATTAAATCTATTATTTATTCAATAATTTTTTGACTTAAAATTTCTTTAATCTCATTTGCGGCTTGGGATGACATGTTATTGCAAATAGAGCTATAAAACCTATAAACATCATCATCTGTTAATATATAACGGATTTGATTATTGGATAAAGCAATATTTACGAGTTTTTCTTTTTCTGGGAGACTCCAAGAATGTATAGAAGTTAATTGCTCAATTAATTGATGAGTAGTTCGAAAGCTATTGCTTGCTTCTAATTTATCGATTAGATCTATTTTTTGCTGCTCTTCCTTACTCTGATTTTCTAAAATTGTATTTGTTTCATTTAGGCAGTCTAAATATTTCTGTTCTAAAATTTCATTTGCTGCAGTACGATGAATGATATCTTTTACTAATAGTTCGAGCGGTTTATCTTCGGAATAATCACCAGAAACGTAATATTTTATTCTATGTTCATTTAACATTTTATGAACTTTAGATTTATCTTGAGTAACTGGATTATAAACACCTATAGAGTGGCCGCCATTCATATTAACTAATTTCATGCAAGGAATATCTGTATCGCTATCGCCAATATATATCATATTTCTAAATGAAATTCGATATTCATGGGGCTCTAAGAATGAGTTAACATTGGGGTCATTGATGTCTAAACAATTTTTTTCAATTCTGAATAAAAATTGAGTTTTATTTGTATAATTCACGACTTGAGCAGGTCAAATGGCTTCACCTTTTTCGTTAAAGAGATAAGAACTAGCATAAACTTGTTTAAAATGATTGAATATAGAGGTGTCTTTAATCATTTCTTTTAATCCTGAAGAAATAATATAATGTTCAATTTTTATATTGTTATCTTTACCAAACTTTGTAATGCGATCAAACCATGTCTCAACACCTTTAAAAAACTTTATAATTTGAGCTGCTTCCATTAATGTTTTTTTGTTAAATACAATTTGTCCACGTGATTCATCTATCATTTTGTACATATAAGCCAGAATTTGGTCCATGTTATTATCTGTTGATAATTTATTTGACTCTTGCCAAAAGTGGGAAACGTCATGACCAACAGATTGAATAAAACCTTGTGATTGCATATCGTCTGGAGTTAAGGTTTTGTCAAAATCATAGCAAATTGCAATAATTGGAGTGGATGGATTGTCAGAACTCATAATGCCTCCTAAGGATTTATTAATAAAAATTAAACATTATAAAGTTGATATTATTTTAATACAATTGATTTAAAATAAAAAGTCCCAAAAAATATATTTTTGTCCCGAGATATGATACAATATAATAAGCTAGGAGGTAAAAAAATGAAAAAGCAAAATGTGTTAAATTTAATAAAATATCATGTTGAAAAGAACGAAAACGCTTTTAGAAATGAAGCAATTGCTATAGCTAGATATTTTGACAGTATTGGTGATTATCAATTAGCGGAATATATTATGGGATTAATAGCAACGGCGAATTTATATACCCCCCAAAGTAGTGATTATGAAAGTGATTTTTTTAAGCAGATAGATGTTAGGAGTCTAGAATCTCTTAATTTACCAAAAATTATCGCTGAAGATATAAAAGGAATTATAAATGCGATAAATCATAATGTTGGAATAAATAAATTTTTGTTTGAAGGATTTCCTGGAAGTGGAAAAACCGAAGCAGCAAAACATATAGCAAGGTTACTTGAGAGAAAGTTATTTATTGTAGATTTTGAAAACCTTATTGATAGTAAATTAGGGCAAACTAATAAAAATATTATTAGCTTGTTTCGAGAGATAAATACAATGCCTAATTCGAATAAAGCAGTAATACTTTTTGATGAAATAGATGTAATTGCACTGAATCGAGTTGACTCTAATGATATTAGAGAGATGGGGCGAGTTACGTCGATAATTCTAAGAGAATTAGATAGATTAACAGATTTAAATAAAGAGATAGTTATAATAGCAACTACTAATTTGTATAAAAATTTTGACAAAGCTTTGATACGTAGATTTGACGCAGTGATAGATTTTAATAGATATAGTCGAGAAGATTTAATTGAGGTTGCTGAATATTATTTCTCTTCGTTCATCAGGAACTTTAAAGGTATTTCAAAAGATATAAGATTATTTAAAAAGATATTAAAGGTGGCAGAGAAGTTACCTTATCCAGGGGATCTGAAGAATATAATTAAAACATCTCTTGCATTTAGTGATGTAGATGCTAGTTATGATTATTTAAAACGCTTATATAATAGTTTAATTGGTAATCTTGAAGAAAAAGACTTAAATCAACTGTACAAAGAAGGCTTTACAATTAGGGAGATAGAAAAACTAACGGGTGAATCAAAAAGTACTGTTGCAAGAAAGTTAAGTAGGGAGGAAGTACTTAATGAATAATGTATTAGAGTTAAAGGGAAATAGATTTATTCAAGCCCCAAGAACTGGAAGTCCCAGTGGCCCCGCTATGAATGGTAAAAAAATAGTTACGAGCTATCATTTAAAAAAATTACAAGAGCAAATCGAGCAAATTAAGAAATTCTGGCAAAATGAGAAAAAGATTTTTGATGGGGTTTTAATTAGTGTTTATTACAATAAAATTGTTGCAAAAAGCAATCGCATAAGTAGTTTATTAAAAGGCGAAGATTCCAATGCTGCTATTGTCGGTGCAAAATTTAATGCTGAGAAAAATAGGCATATCATTACGTATTTTTTAGCTATTAGTGATTTAGAGAAGAGTATTGAACGACTATCAAAGGCTAGTGATATTTTACATCAACAATTTTCAGGAGAGATAAGTAAGATTACTTTTGACAACAAGTCTATTATGGCTAAAGAAAAATTTTATAAATTATCTTTAAGTATGTCGCTTTTTAAAGGTATTATTGCAGATGCATCGTATATTGATTCTTTTGAAATTGAAAGTGCTTCGCCCGAATTAAAACAGAGCATTATAACACTTTATGATGTTAAAAAAGACGTTAAAGCTTTATTTCATGAGTTGGGAATAAATTTACTAAGTACGAGAATCTTAGATAATCAGACCGTATTTTTAGACGAAAATCAAATAGAACTATTATATGAAAAGGCTCCATACTTAGTTTCTATGGCTACAGTGGATTTAGCTAAGTTATCTCCCGATGATTTTATAAGTGAATATAAAAACAATACAGTTGTACTTCCAACACCAGCTTCTGAGCCGGTAGTTGGCGTAATAGATACCTTATTTGACGAGCACGTATATTTTAATGAATGGGTAGATTACCATGAAATGGTCTCCGATGATATACCAAAAACCTCAGATGATTATCGCCATGGTACAGCAGTATCATCTATTATTGTTGATGGACCAAGACTTAATCCGTGGTTAGATGATGGCTGTGGCAGATTCAGAGTGCGTCATTTTGGCGTTGCTGTAGGGGCAGAATTTTCTTCGTTTTCCATTATTAAACAAATAAAAAGTATTGTATTAGAAAACTTAGATATTAAAGTTTGGAATATCTCTTTAGGTAGTAATCAAGAGATTAATGATAATTTTATTTCTGCTGAAGCTGCAGCTCTAGATCAGATTCAATTTGAAAATGATGTGATTTTTGTAATTGCCGGAACAAATAAAGTTAGTGCCGAAATTGTTAAGATTGGCTCGCCCGCGGACTCCGTGAATAGTATGGTTGTTAATGCTGTTACAAAAAAAGGGCTATCAACTCAGTATTCACGGAGAGGTTTAGTATTGTCTTTTTTTGCTAAGCCGGATGTTAGTTATTATGGTGGCAGTGAGGAACAATATATTAATGTTTGTGAACCATTAGGAGAAGCAAATGTGGCTGGAACTTCCTATGCGGCCCCTTGGATTGCACGTAAGCTATCTTATTTGATAAATGTGTTGGGTTTAAATCGAGAAGTAGCAAAAGCTATGCTTATAGATGCAGCTCGTGGTTGGTCTGAGAAACCTAGTCCTGAAACAATTTCATTGTATGGACACGGGATTGTTCCCATTAAAATCAATGACATTGTTCAAACGCCCGAAGATGAAATTAAGTTTGTTGTCTCAGATATAAGTGAGAAATGGAACACTTATAACTATTTTTTCCCTGTGCCTATGAAAAATGATAAATACCCTTATATTGCGAGGGCAACAATGTGTTATTTCCCGATGTGTGATAGAACTCAAGGTGTTGATTATACTAATACAGAACTAAATCTTCATTTTGGAAGACTCGGTCCAAGTGATAAAGTTAAGGATATTCAGGGTGATAAGCAAAATTTGGATGACGTATTGGATGGTGAACAATTTTATCTTCTTGAAGGAGATGCTCGAAAGCTATTTAGAAAATGGGATAATGTAAAATATATTGCTGAAAGGGCAACTAAAAAATTAGTAGCCAAAAAATCGTATGAAAATAAGAATTGGGGAATGGAAGTGAAAACTAATAATCGCCTGAATCCCAAGGACGGTGTGGGTGTAAGGTTTGGGGTTGTGGTTACATTAAAAGAAATTAATGGAGTTAATAGAATTGATGAGTTCATTAAGAGTTGTACTTTAAATGGGTGGTTAGTTAATAGCATTGATATTGAACATAGAATTGATATTTATCAAAAGCTTAAAGAAGATATTGAGTTTCAATAGCTTTGAATGAAAGAGCCTGAAAATGTTTAATAATTAGAGTGTTATTTTTGAAAGAGGTGAATTCAATGCCTTATAATCATAATAACTCTCAACCGCTAAACTTAATGCGTATCAGTAAGCTTATAAGCTTGGTTCTACGGCACAAACTGGAAGAGATAGGCCTTACGCTTGATGAGCACGGCTGGGGAAACGTTGAAGAGTTGCTCACTAAGATGCAACCACGATATGATATAGATATGGCAACTCTCGAAGAAATAGTACGGACTAATAACAAGCAACGCTTTTCGTTTGATAAAACACATACCAAGATTCGTGCCAATCAAGGGCATTCGATTGAAGTAGATGTAGAGTTACAAGAAGCTGTACCACCGGAAATCTTATATCACGGTACCGGTGAAAAGTCCGTTGTAGCCATTGATGAAAAGGGTTTATTGCCAATGAATCGTTTGCATGTGCATTTATCGGGAGATGAAGAAACAGCTATAAGAGTCGGCAAACGTCATGGTAAGCTGGTCATTTACAAAGTAAAAAGCGGTGAAATGAGCCGTGATGGTTATATCTTTTATCTGTCCGTAAATAATGTGTGGCTAACTAAAGAAGTGCCGGTTAAGTATCTTGAGAGATGAATTTATCTGGAAGACGAGGATAAGTAAGGAGTTTATTATGCCTAAACGAATTCTGGTTAGTGCCTGCCTACTGGGAAAAAACTGTAAATACAATGGCGGTAATAATTTCAATCAAGCTCTGGCCGATTATATAGCTAAGCAAAAGGATTGTGATGCTGAGTTTGAAGTCATCTCCGTCTGTCCTGAAGTGTTGGGTGGCCTTTCAACGCCTCGCATTCCGGCGGAGATCGTTAATGGTAAAGTTACCAATAAGAACGGCGTATCAGTAGATAAGGAATTCCGCCTTGGCGCAGAGAAAGCGTTAGCTATAGCTAAAGAAAAGCAAGTGTCGTTGGCCATACTTCAATCTCGCAGCCCATCTTGCGGGTCCAAAGAGATCTATGATGGTACCTTTACAAAGACTTTAATTCCCGGTGAAGGTGTTTTTGCTAAACGTTTACGTGAAACGGGAATACGCGTGATTGATGCGGAAGATTTAGAGACTCTTTTGAAGACAGAGAAATTATAAACGAATATCTAGTTCTTTAATAGTAAGATATATAGGCAAGATTGAGCCTAAAGGAGGGGGAGCAATGGCAATAGATATAACGAAGGAACTTTTGGCACTGCAGGATTTGGAATATAAAGAATATACGGGAAAGGTTAACCCGGCAGTACCCCAGGATACGGTTATCGGTATACGAATTCCTAAACTTCGGCAGTTGGCTAAGAAGTTATTAAAAGAATCAAAACCGGAACAAAAGGCGTATTTAAAGACATTGCGAATTTCGGCAAAGAAAACTGTTGGGAAAAAGTAGAATAAGAAATACATAAAATATATACAAAAAGCCCTTGCTCCGGAATCCGAAACGAATCCTTGAAGCAAGGGCTTTATTTTAGTTATGACTTAGTTGCTAATTACAACAAGAAAGCCTGAATGTGTTCAATGAAGTTATGACCGAAGTAGGAGACAACGCCATTAGCCACGATGAAGATGATGAAGTATTTTAATACGGACACCATGATAACATTGGCTTTAATGCTTTCGCGCAACTGATTTGCTTTAGCATCGTCCACTTTGTTGCTTTCAATGTAAGCGTCTAACGCAGGCGCGACGGCACCGATAGCGATGGCCATACTCTGAGGGGAGAACATTTTACCAATACCGGCTGCACCGGAGTTGATAGCGGCCAACCAAAGTGGTAAGTCTTTGTATTCAGGAGCCAAGTCATGAGCAGCTGCCAATTGTAACGGCCCGAAGAGTACGTTGGCGTTTGTACCGGAACCTGTTAAGAAGGCACCGAGAGCACCAACGAGCGGTGCGAAGGCAGGATATAAGGAGCCTGTAGCTGCCACTAAGGCTTTCGCAATATCTGTCGTCATACCGGAGTATGTCATCAATTTAGCCGTAACTACTACGGAGATGATGGTTAAGTACGTAAATTTCAAGTTAGCGAATGTTTTACTCAATACGCCGAACATTTCACCAAAGCTGGATTTCTGAACGGAACCGCCGATGAAAGCTGCGATGAAGATCATGATACCAGGGGTAGCTACCCACATAAAGGTGTAAGGTTTAGCACCGGGACCTTGGTAAATAGGCACAGCCGTTTTAATGGTGGAAAGCGGGCCGTTGATAGCAGGTACCAATTTGGAAGTTAAAATTAAGAGAATTACGATTAAGATGAAAGGTAAAGCAGCAACGAAACCTTCTTTAGCACTTACAGTAGTTGTTGCTGTAGATTCAACTTTGTATTCAGGATCGTTAGTAGGCAAGAATTTAGCACCTAAGATGATAACGCCCATGATGATAACGGAAGAAACCATTACGGATAATTCAGGCCCGGCAGCCGCATTGATGATTAATTCAGGAATTGCTAATGCTAAACCGGATAATAAAGTAATGATGAAAACACCTTTTAATGCTTTGAAACCGCCACCGATGATACCAACAACGAAGAATGGAGCAATTACGTTAAGAATGAATAATTGCGAAGAAATGAAGGTACCGAGGTGAACCGGATCAAGGTTTGTTAAGGACGCCAACGTAGTTGTCGGAATCGCGATGGAACCGAATGTAGTCGGTACGGAGTTTGCTACGAGACAAGCCAAGATGGATTTGAGCGGGTCAAAACCTACGGCAACCATCATAGCAGCCGGAATAGCTACGGCAGTACCGAAACCGGCCATACCTTCCATGAATGCGCCGAAGCCCCAAGCCAATAACAAGGCTAAGATACGCATATCGGAGGTAACAGAAGATAACATCATTTTAATGGTTTCCATAGCTTTTGTATGAACCACTAAGTTGTAAGTGAAAATAGCAGCTGTAATAACAAGTAAAATAGGCCATACGGCAAGGGCTATACCTTCTAAGGCACCGGAGAACATGATTCCGGCGGCTTTTTCGAAGTAAGTAACAGCAAGAATAAAAGAGCCGATAGCGGCGATACCGCATGCTTTCCAAGCCGGCATTTTAAGAATGGCTAATGCGACGATTAACCATAAGATTGGCAGTAATGCTAAAAATGTTGTCAACATTGGTGCAATCATCCTTTCACGCTTAAACGCAGAGGGTAACTTACTTAAAGTAACGAATATGCTAAGTAATTTATTCGGTTTAGCGTATATATAAGGCTTTAGGCGTATATTATGAAATAAAATCCTAAATCACTTATATCTACAAATTAAAATAATAACGATTGATAAAAAAATTACTTAGTGTTGAAAACCTATCTTTTAAAGAATTGTGTCGTACAAAAACAATATAGTTAAAAACTTATACAGTTTACATACATTCATTTAAAACAAATTGATAGACTGTTGGGGGACCTCCTTTTTTACAAAATGATAAGAGTATAAACAATGGCAAGACACCTCGTAATATGTTTGTCATATTACGTAATAGTTGGGGACTAATCAGGTGATTTTCTTGTGATTGTGTACACTCTATAGAAAAGTTTGTCAGATTAGGATACTGACAGTATAGCATAGAAATCAAAGAATTGGAATACTGCACTATTCAGATTAGTTATAATGTATGTTTAATAATACCAAATGGGCATTGTAAATAGACTTTTTACAATTTATGATTTCTGCTATAAGACTTTCTAATATGACTTATTGTGAATTAATGTGATTTTTAATGATTGATTATGAGCGTTTTATATACTTCGTATGAGTCAAAGTGTGATATAATATAACACAAACAGAAGATTTTTCCTTAACTTATGATTTAAGATTGGTTTTAAGAATATTTTTAAAAAGATAATATATAGTAGAATGGCAAATGCAATATTATAGTAAAAATATAGTAAAGCGAAAATCTACAGCCGATATAAGTCGGTTGTAGGATATAACAATATTAAAGTATATAATTATATTGAAGAATCTAACTATATTAAGAAAATAGTAGTCAATAAAAGATGTATAGCAATACATGTAGTATATAGGAGACATAAGCATGAAAGTTACAAAAATGCATGGATTGGGTAATGACTTTGTGGTTATTACCGACCTTACCGGTGGTAATACTGATTACACGGACTTGGCAAAACGTCTTTGTCACCGTCAGACCGGCATTGGTGCTGATGGTTTGATGGTAGTCGTAGCTTCGGATGTAGCCGATACACGCATGCGTATTATTAATGCGGACGGCAGTGAAGCGGAAATGTGCGGTAACGGTATCCGTTGTTTTGCTAAATATGCGTATGAACGAGGGCTTGTAGCAAAGGAAACGTTTACCATTGAAACTTTAGCCGGCATTATGAAACCAACGTTGCATATCAAAAATGGCAAGGTTGAGCAAGTTACGGTAGATATGGGCAAACCAAGTTTTGCATCTAAGGATATTCCAATGGTTGCCGACTTACCGGAGGTTATGAACTTCCCAATTACGGTGGATGATGTCGAATATAAAGTCAGCTCTTTGCTTATGGGGGTGCCTCATACGGAAGTATTTGTGGATGACGTAACGAAGGTGCCGCTTTTGACCTTGGGACCGGCGATTGAAAAACACGAATTATTCCCTCAAGGAACGAATGTTAATTTTGTGCAAGTGGTGGATGACAGCCACATTAAAGTGCGGACATGGGAACGTGGAGCCGGTGCAACACTCGCTTGCGGTACAGGTTGTTGCGGCAGTGTAGTCATGGCTCATAAGAATGGATTTACCGGTCGTGAAGTAGACGTGGAAGTATATTTAGGGGTATTACACATTCGCTATGCTGATGACGGTACCGTATTTATGACGGGGCCGGCGGCTGAAGTGTTTGAAACTGACATTGAACTTTAAAGTGTAAAGAACTATTGCGGAGGAACGATATGGAGCAGGTAACACTCAAAGGGATTTCCGGAGCACGCGGCGTTGGCACCGGTACGGTTTATGTCTATAAACAAGAAACGATTGTAATTGAAAAGCGTGTCATTACGGCTGATGAAGCAGTAGCGGAAATCAGTGCTTTGGAAGCGGCGGTTCAATTGACAATCGATCAATTGAAAGCAATTGAAAATCACGCTCGTGAAACCATGGGGAAGGATGAAGCGGCGATTTTTGAAGCTCATGGCTTAATCGTACAAGATCCGGCGTTGAGCGACAGCATTAAAGGGCTGATTAAAGATGGTTTGAACTCGGCTGCAGCTGCTACGGAACAGACAATTAATACCTTTGCGGATATGTTCCTGGCTATGGAAGATCCGTATATGCGTGAACGTGGTGCCGATATTAAGGATATCGGGGATCGTTTAATGCGGAATCTGTTAGGCATGAGTCCGTGCGGTTTGTCTCATTTGACAGGCGAAGTGATTTTGGTTGCCGATGATTTGACTCCATCCGATACAGCAGCTTTAGATAAAAATATCGTTAAAGGTTTGGTTACGGCCAGTGGCGGTCCGACCAGCCATGCGGCTATCATGGCCCGTACTTTGGAAATTCCGGCTGTTATGGGCTTGGGAGATATTTCGAAGTTTGAAAGTGGTGAAAAAGCCGTTGTTAAGGGGACTGACGGTGAAGTGTTGCTTCATGTGAGTGATGCTGATTTTGAAAAATATGCCGCCGAAGCTAAAGCATATCGTGAACACCTTCAAGTTTTAAAAGAATCGGCTGCATTGCCGGCTGTAACCAAAGACGGTAAAGAGATTTTGCTGTTCGGTAATATAGGCAAGGCGGAAGATGCTTCTCATGCTTGTCATTTAGGGGCTGAAGGTATTGGTCTGTTCCGTACGGAATTCTTATATATGAAAAATGATGAGTTGCCATCGGAAGATATGCAGTTTGAAGTGTATAAAAAAGCGGTCGGACGTCTCGGTGGCCGGCCGGTAATTATCCGTACTATGGATATCGGCGGTGACAAAGAACTTAAATGCTTGCAATTGCCGAAAGAAATGAATCCGTTCCTCGGTTATCGTGCGATTCGTATCAGTCTTGACCGGACGGACATTTTCAAAACACAAATACGTGCGATTTTGCGTGCCAGTGCGTTCGGTGAGGCTCAGATTATGTATCCGATGATTGCGTCGGTAGAAGAAATCAAAGCGGCTAATGCTGTTGTTGAAACAGCTAAAGAAGAACTTCGTGCTGAAGGTATTGCCTTTAATGAAGATATTCAGATTGGTATTATGGTTGAAATTCCGGCGGTGGCCGTAGCAGCTGAATTATTTACGCCGCATGTAGATTTTTTCAGTATTGGCACCAATGATTTATGCCAGTACACCTTAGCGGTGGATCGCATGAATGAAAATATCGGCCACTTGTATCAACCGTTACATCCGGCTGTATTGCGTCTCATTAAACATACAATTTGGGCCAGCCATGAGGCTAAACAAATTACCGGTATGTGTGGTGAGATGGCCGGTGATCCGGTGGCAGCCATGATTCTTTTAGGGCTTGGTCTCGATGAGTTCAGCATGAGTGCCTCGGCTATTCCGGTGGTTAAAAATATTGTTCGTTCTGTAACCATAGAAGAATGTAAAGCAGTCGCTGAAAAAGCACTTACTATGAGCACGGCCACCGAGATTGTGGCTTATGCCAAAACTGTGTTGGCTGAAAAAGGTCTATAAAAACATTGCTATAATGGCAAAATTTATTATAAGATATAAGGGAAGAAGGTTATTACTTTACTATCCCTGGTTAAATTAGCTGAAGGAAGGTATCCGATATGACTGAAAAAGTAGTAGTTATTACCAATGAATCCGGTTTACATGCGCGCCCTGCCACGCTTTTTACGCAATTGGCCGCTAAATTTTCGTCTAAGATCACGATTTCGTCTGGTGAAAAACAAGCTGATGCTAAATCCATTTTGACTGTGTTAACTTTAGGTGCTACTAAAGGCTCTGAAGTAGTGTTAAAAGCTGATGGTCCCGATGAAGCTGAAGCTGTTGAAAAATTAGCTGAATTCTTAACATCTCATCAAGATTAATTTTAAAATTCAAATATAAATTTTTTTGGAAAAAACAGAAGATTTTTTAATAACTATATATTCTTAATTAGTAAGACGCTGTTATAAAACAGCGTCTTTTTTTGTATGTTTTGAATTATGTAGCATATAAAATATTCGATTTATGAATTTTGAGTGATATTATATCGGTTATAAAAACGAAAGTTGCTAAAGTTGAAATGATTTTGAAAATGTGATGTCGACGCGGATACTGAGAATTATAAATATTTTAAATTTAGAATAAATATGCAATTATAAGTATGTTTACTAGATATTAATATTATAAAAATTAAGTCGTTTATCGATAAATGTGTACTTGAGAAGTGTTATTTTATAAATTCCGTTTAATAAGACAAGACATCACAATAATTATATAATATCAAACTTTAATTTATAAGGATTTTTGTGCGTATAACATGAAAAATGAAATTTTGACTTAAGAACATACAAAACTCTAATTGATAAAATATTGGATGTCTTTTTGTAGAGGACTTAGTTAAATTTATGTAATGTGTAATTTTATATATAAAAATAAAATATTTCGTTAATAAAACATTAATAAAAGTTTATTCTATCATATGGGTTTGGCTATTGTAATTTATAAAAATTATAATAAAATAAAAAATAAAGGTAAGGGTAAAAATTTTAGTCTTTTGTAGTTGTATATATAAATAAATTATGACTAAATAGTGTGCTTTTTGAATTATAGGCTCTATAATCTAAGAGGTGTAAAGTATAAATTTAGGGAAAGATATTTGAGATAAATGATAATGGACTGGTTAAATGTTGTTGTATATCTCATAAAAATATCTTGAAAGGGGATGGTAGTAATTGAATATTTATTTATGTACAAATAATAGGATTAACTGACATATATCAACACAGAACATGGGGAATATATGTTGATAATCAAATAAATGGTATTTTTTATATTTTGGGAGAACATTTTTAACAAATATTGGAGGGTTTAATGGGAAGTAATCATCCTAAAAGAGTAGGAAGTGATGTAATTTTAGAATAATTTTGGGAATAATTTTTTTGAAAAATATCGCATGGATCGGAAATTAGGGTCGTGTATAGGCCGGTAAAGGAGTCGCATAGTATGAATAAGGTATTCAAGGTAGTATGGAGTAAAACAAAAGGTATGTATGTGGTCGTATCTGAATTGGCTAAAAGTCATCAGAACGGTACATCAAAGAGGGTAAAAGGGATAGTTTTGTCCGGTTTAGTTGCTGCTTTTTTATTGGGCGCTTTGGGAACAGCGGACGCGAGTTTGATTACCACTGATGAAAGTCAGATGGAGATGAGATATGACCAGACGGATCAAGCTTATAATTCAGTTGGTTGGGATTCCGGTAATGGAGTTCAATATAAACTGTTAGTTCAAGGTGCTACCGATGGTGGCGTTGAAGTTAAAATGGGGAGTTACATGAGTGGTGGTGATAAAAAGGTTACAACTAAACCACAACCTGGGCCTGCCCAAATCGAAAATAAATATCAAGTTTTAAAAATCGGTTTGGACTCTGCTACGCTTAAAAAGATTAATGACTCTAGTAAAAATTCTTCAACTGCTCTCGATGAATTGAAAAAAATGGCAAATCGCGATCTCAGTAATTTATCGGAAGCAGGGGAAAAGAAACTGAACGATCTTGTAAAAGGTATTAAGACCGGCTCGACGGATCTTACTGCAGGCAGTGACAATATTAAAATTGCGGAAAGTGAAAATGCTGATGGTAGCAAATCCTTTAGCGTTGATTTGAATAAAAATGTTGACCTTAGCGCAGATGGCTCTGTTACTGTAGGCGAAACCAAACTGGATAAGTCGGGTTTAGAAACCGGTGAAACCAAAGTTAAAGCTAATGGCATATTGGTTGGCACTACAGCTTTAACTGCCGGTGGCTTGGGCATTGGAAAAACAGTTGTTGCAGCTGACGGTTTGACTGTTGCCGGTGGCCCATCCGTAACTACAGCCGGTATTGATGCAGGCGGTAAAAAAATATCTAATGTTGGTGAAGGTGCTGTTGTTGAAGGTTCTACCGATGCTGTAACCGGTGGTCAGTTATTTGGCGTGCAAAAAGATCTTAATGATTCCATTAAAGGCGCTCAAGATACAGCTAATTCCGCTCTTCAAAGTGTAACCGTAACCGATACTAAAGGCCAAACTTTCGTTGTTAATAAAGACAATGCAGGCTTTGGTATTGTTGGTGCTAAAGACGGCATGGTTGAAAGCACAGTTAGTGGTCAGAATTTGGTAGTTGATTTAACCGATGCAACGAAAGAAAAAATCAACAACGCAGCCGGTAAAGATTTAGGCAACTTGGATGACAAAGGTAAAGAAGTCATCAAGGAAGTTGTTAAGGAATCCGTTAATGTAGACGGTGGTGATAACATCAGTGTTGTTGATGCAACGAATGATGATGGAGTTAAAACATTTACTGTTAACTTGGATAAAAATATTAATCTTGGCACAGACGGTTCCGTTACTGCAGGCGATACCAAACTAGACAAGTCCGGTTTAGAAATTGTTGGTGGTCCATCCGTAACTAAAGATGGCATCGACGCAGGCGGTAAAGTTGTTGGCAACCTTGGTGAAGGTGCTGTAGCTGAAGGTTCCAAAGATGCTGTAACCGGTGGTCAATTATTTGGCGTGCAAAAAGATCTCAATGATTCCATTAAAGGTGCTCAAGATACAGCTAATTCCGCCCTTCAGACTGTAAGCGTTAAAGACGGCGCAGGTAACGTTCTTACCGTAAATAAAGATAATGCAGGTTTCGGTATCATAGGTGCTACCGATGGTATGGTTGAAAGTAAAGTATCCGGTCAGGACTTGGTAGTAGACTTAACAGCTACTACAAAAGAAAAAATCAACAACGCAGCGGGTAAAGACTTAGGCAACTTGGATGACAAAGGTAAAACTGTAATTAAAGAAGTTGTTCAAGAATCCGTTGATGTAATAGGCGGCAATAATATTGAAGTAACTGATGCTGTAAATAATGAAAGTGTTAAAACATTCACTGTTAACATGAAGAACAATGTTGACTTAGGTGCTACTGGATCCTTTAAAGCCGGTGCCACTACAGTTGATGCTAGCGGTTTAACAGCCGGAGCAACTAAAGTTGGTGCTGATGGCGTAAGCGTTGGCGATGCAACGTTAACAGATGATGGTTTATCAGTTGTTGGTGGTCCATCCGTAACTAAAGACGGCATCAATGCAGGCGGTAAAGTTGTTGGTAATCTTGGTGGAGGTGCTGTAGGTGAAGGTTCCAAAGATGCTGTAACCGGTGGCCAATTATTTGGCGTGCAAAAAGATCTTAATGATTCCATTAAAGGCGCTCAAGATACAGCTAATTCCGCTCTTCAAAGTGTAACCGTAACCGATACTAAAGGCCAGACTCTCGTTGTTAATAAAGATAACGCAGGTTTCGGCATTAAAGGTGCTACCGATGGTATGGTTACCAGCGAAGTTTCCGGTCAGGATTTAGTAGTAGACTTAACAGCCGCTACGAAAGAAAAAATCAACAACGCAGCCGGTAAAGACTTAGGTAACTTGGATGATAAAGGCAAAAACCGTTATTAAAGAAGTTGTTCAAAACGCAGTTGATGTAAAAGGCGGTACTAATATTAATGTAGATGCAGCTAATGTTAATGATGTTAAGACATTTACTGTTAACTTAGATAAGAATTTAGATTTGGGCGGCGAAGGCTCCATCACTTTGGGCGATACCATCATCAAATCCGGTGACGTACAAGTTGGTGGTACAACCATTAATAACGGCGGCGTAACTTTGAACTCTAACGGCGAATTCAAAGTTGGTGACACTGTAATCAACGGCAGTACAATTAATGTTGGCGGTACAACCCTTAACCAAGGTGGTTTGACAATTAAAAACGGTCCTACTATTAACGTTGGCGGTATCAACATGGGCGGTACTAAGATTACCAACGTAGCTAATGCCACTGAAGAAGGCGACGTAGTAACTTACAACCAGTTACAAGAAGTGAAAAACATTGCGACTGAAAGTTCCGAATTGGCTAACAGTGCACTTCAAACCGTAGCTGTTAAAGGTAACGACGGTCAGACAATCACTATCAGTAAAGGTCAGGCAAACCTTGGTATCGTAGGTGCTACCGATGGTATGGTTGAAAGCAAAGTATCCGGTCAGGACTTGGTAGTAGACTTAACAGCTGCTACGAAAGAAAAAATTAACAATGCAGCCGGTAAAGATTTAGGTAACTTGGATGACAAAGGTAAAGAAGTTATCAAAGAAGTTGTTCAGAAATCCGTTGACGTAAAAGGTGGTACTAATATCGAAGTAGCCAGCGAAACTGGTGCAGATGATGTTAAGACTTTCACTGTTAACATGAAGAACAATGTTGACTTAGGTGCTACCGGATCTATTAAAGCCGGTGCTACCACAGTTGATGCTAATGGCTTAACTGCCGGTACAACTACAGTTTCCGCTGATGGCTTAGCAATTGTTGGTGGTCCATCCGTAACTAAAGACGGCATCAATGCGGGCGGCAAAGTGGTATCTAACCTTGGTGAAGGTTCCGTGACTGAAGGCTCCAAAGATGCTGTAACCGGTGGTCAGTTATTCGCAGTAAAAACTGATGTTGATGGCGTAAAAGGCCGTGTAGATACAATCAATAATAACCTTGAAAAAGTTACTAATAATTTAGAAAAAGTGACTGAAACTGCAGGCAGTGCTCTTCAAACAGTAACTGTAGCAGATACTAATGGTAAAGAACTCACTATCGATAAAGACCGTGCAGGCTTCGGCATTAAAGGTGCTACCGATGGCATGGTTACCAGTGAAGTATCCGGCCAAGACTTGGTAGTAGACTTAACAGCGGAAACTAAAGAAAAAATCAACAACGCAGCCGGTAAAGATTTAGGCAACTTAGATGACAAAGGTAAAGAAGTCATCAAAGAAGTTGTTCAGAAGTCCGTTGACGTAAAAGGTGGTACAAACATCGAAGTAACCAGCGAAACCGGTGCTGATGATGTTAAGACATTCACCGTTAACATGAAGAACAATGTTGACTTAGGCGATAAGGGATCGATTAAAGCCGGTGCCACTACAGTTGACGCTAACGGTTTAACCATTGCTGATGGCCCATCCGTAACTAAAGGCGGTATCAATGCTGGTGGTAAAGTAGTATCTAACCTTGGTGAAGGCTCCGTGGCTAAAGACTCCACTGATGCAGTAACCGGTGGTCAATTATACGGTGTGAAAACTGAATTAGATGACAAAGTAAACACTGTTACTAATGAAGTTAATACAATCAAGACTGATGTAGGCACATTGAAGACTGAAATGACAACAGTTAAAACTGATGTTGGCACAATCCGTACAGACGTAAATACCTTGACTGATCGTGTAACTACAGTTGAAAATACAGCCGGCAGTGCTCTTCAGACCGTAACTGTAAAAGACAGCGAAGGTAATAAACTTACTGTTAATAAAGAAAATGCAGGCTTCGGTATCGTAGGTGTTACTGACGGTATGGTTGCAAGCAGGGTAGCCGGTCAGGACTTAGTTGTGGATTTAACAGCCGCTACGAAAGAAAAAATCAACAACGCAGCCGGTAAAGACTTAGGTAACTTGGATGATAAAGGCAAAACCGTTATTAAAGAAGTTGTTCAAAACGCAGTTGATGTAAAAGGCGGTACTAATATTAATGTAGATGCAGCTAATGTTAATGATGTTAAGACATTTACTGTTAACTTAGATAAGAATTTAGATTTGGGCGGCGAAGGCTCCATCACTTTGGGCGATACCATCATCAAATCCGGTGACGTACAAGTTGGTGGTACAACCATTAATAACGGCGGCGTAACTTTGAACTCTAACGGCGAATTCAAAGTTGGTGACACTGTAATCAACGGCAGTACAATTAATTTTGGCGGTACAACCCTTAACCAAGGTGGTTTGACAATTAAAAACGGCCCTTCCATCAATGTAGGCGGTATCAACATGGGCGGTACTAAGATTACCAACGTAGCTAATGCCACTGAAGAAGGCGATGTAGTAACTTACAATCAGTTACAAGAAGTGAAAAATATCGCAACTGAAGGTTCCAAATTGGCTGACAGTGCACTTCAAACTGTATCGGTTAAAGGCAACGACGGCCAAGTAATCACAATCAGCAAAGGTCAAGCAAGCCTCGGTATCGTAGGTGCAACTGACGGCATGGTTGAAAGCAAAGTTAATAGTAATGATTTGGTGGTTGATTTGACAGCGGCTACGAAAGAAAAGATTAACAATGCAGCCGGTAAAGACTTAGGCAACTTGGATGACAAAGGTAAAGAAGTCATCAAAGAAGTAAGCCAGCATGCTGTTGATGTAGTAGGCGGTAGCAATATCACAGTTGATACTGAAAAAGTTGATGATGTTAAGACATTCACCGTTAACTTGAATAAAGACTTGAACTTAGGCGGCGAAGGCTCCATCACTTTAGGTGATACTGTAATTAAATCCGGTGACGTTAACATTGGTGGCACAACCATTAACCAAGGCGGTGTAACCTTAGTTCCTACCGGTGAATTCAAAGTTGGTGACACTGTTATCAACGGTGGTTCCATTAATGTAGCCGGCACAACAATCACCGAAGGTGGTATTATGGTTAACCCTCAGGGCAACATCGTTCTTGGTGATACTACAATCTCCAATGGTGGTTTCACAATTAAAAACGGTCCAACCATCAACGTTGGTGGTATCAATATGGGCGGTACTAAGATTACGAACGTAGCTAACGGTACTCAAAAAGGCGATGTAGTAACTTATAACCAGTTACAAGAAGTGAAAAATATTGCTACTGAAGGCTCTGAATTAGCTAACTCCGCATTACCAACTATTTCCATTAATGACGGTAACGGTGGTGTGATTACGGTTAATAAAGGTCAGGCAGGCTTTGGTGTTACCGGTAAATCCGGCGGCATGGTTGAAAGCAAAGTTGATGGTCAAAACTTGGTAGTAGACTTAACAGCCGCTACTAAAGAAAAGATTAACAACGCAGCTGATAAAGACTTATCTAACTTAAGCAATAAAGGTAAAGAAGTTATTAAAGAAACCAGCCAGAATGCAGTTAATGTAACGGGCGGTAACAACATTACGGTAAATCCTTCCGACGTTAACGGTGTTAAGACATTCGATGTTAACTTGAATAACCAAATCGACCTTGGTGCTACGGGCTCCGTAAAAGCAGGCAACACAACGGTAGATAACAATGGTGTAAGCGTAGGATCCAGCACATTGACTGGCGACGGTTTAGCTGTAGGCAATACTAAAGTAAGCGACAGCGGTCTTGCTGTTGGCGATACTAAGGTAAGCGGTAGTGGCCTCACAGTTGGTGATGTAGCAGTAAACGGCAGCGGCTTATCCATTACCGGTGGCCCTTCTGTAACTAAAGACGGCATCGATGCAGGCAATAAAGTAATTTATAACATTGCTGATGGTGTAAAAGCTGGCGACGCTGTGAATAAAGGCCAGTTGGATAAAGTAGACACTAAAGTTAATGACTTGAGTGGTAGAGTTGATGGCCTTGATAAAGGCCGTAAAGACTTAGGTACTAAAGTTGACGGTTTAGGTCAAGACGTTAAAGACCTCGGCACTAAAGTGGGCAACTTGGATACTAAGGTAGGTAATTTAGATACTAAAGTTGGCAACCTTGATACTAAGGTAGATAAATTGGATAAGACTGTTAAAGGTTTTGATGGTCGCATAACTGAAGTTGAAAAAACTGCCGGCAGTGCTTTACAGGGCATCACGGTAGGTACTGACACTAATAGTCATGATGAAGGCGTTAAACTTACTAAAAAACAGAATCGCCTCGATATTGTTGGAGCAACAGATCAAAAAGGTGATAAATCAATCGTTACATCTGTTTCGGGCAATAAAGTTAATATTGATTTAGCTGATGGCGTAAAAGACAAAATTAATAACGCAGCTACCAAGAATATGGATAATTTGTCGGATACAGGTAAAGCGAATGTTAGAGGTTTGGTTAGTGCTGTTGGTGATAATGCAGTTGTAGTTGATACAGATGTAAATGATGCCGGTGTAAAAACATTTACAGTTGGCTTGACTGAAGATGCACAGAAGATGTTAACCCGACATGTAGGATGGCGTCCAAAGATAATGCTAAGACAAGTAAAGATGAATCATCTAAGATGATGGCAAGAAGCGCCGCTCGTTCGGCCGGTTATGATTGGCGAGATGCTATTGAGGGGGAAGAAAATCAGTATGATGAATATTTGGATACCAGTGATGAATTCAAGATTACTGATAAAGGTGTCTTGGATTTAGCTGATGATGTTCATATTGCCTCTTCTTTGACAATTGGTGAAACATCTATGACTACTGATGGGGTTTATGTAGGTGGTACAACTTCCTTAACTAATGATGCCTTAACAGTTCAGGATTCCGCTTTAACAAATGATACCCTCGTTCTTGGTGGCACAACTTTGGCAACACATAACAGCGAAACAGGCTTAATCACTTTGGATAATGTAGCTCAAGGTACAATCTCCGAAGATTTGCATCAAGCAATTACCGGCGCTCAGTTGTATCCTATTAAAACACAGGTTGACAACAATACAGCTGCAATCGGTGTAATCGGTGAAGTAGTAAATGCTCAAGGTCAAGCAATCCAAGGCTTATCCTCTGAAATTCAAAGCGTACGTAACGAATCCGCTGAAGGCGATGCAATGACAGCTTCCTTAGCAGCATTGAATCCACTTCCATACGCTGAAGGCGAACGCGGACAGATTATGGCTGGTGTTGGTACTTATAAAGGCAAACAAGCTATGGCAGTAGGTTATGCGTATGCTCCGAACAGCGATCAGCAATACACCGTAGGTCTCTCCTATGGTCAAGGCGGTAAAGCTATGGCTAATATGGGTGCTACATTCCGTATCGGTTCCGGTGAAACAACTAAACCTGGTAGCTCTGTAGCAGCAGTTCAAAGTAAGGTTCAAGCTTTAGAAGCTCAGAATAAAACACAACAAGCTAAATTCGATGAAGAATTGGCAACTAAACAGAGCCAGATTGATGCTCAGAACGATCGCATCGCTAAACTCGAAGCTTTAGTTCAGCAGTTGGTTCAACGTTAATTGGATTGTTTAGTAGTGAATTACAACGTATTGTCAAATTACAGAAAATTTTGTTGGCGATGTAGTTACAATTGAATAAAGTGCAAGTAAACAAAACGTGTGATATAGAGAGATAAGACTCTTTGTATCACACGGTTTTGTGTATGAAGATAAAAAATGATTTATAGCAGAAATAATCAATTAAATGGTGTTTTTTACAAGTGTACATTATGAAAAAATATGAATGAGAAAAATGAAGAAAGTTCATGAAAAAAATTAATTAATCGATTAGTAAACGATTCGTGTTATTTCATTTTTAGCATTAATAGAATTTATTATTTGATGAAAATAAAATAATACTTTAAGAGTTTAGATTTTATCTGTGTTGTTGATTTGCAGTGATAAAAAAGGTTATGAAATGAAATTATTCAATATGTTAAAATCTAATAAACAAGAGGTTTTTGGCTGGTTGACATGATTGCTGAATGAATTATATAATATGTTTCTATAAAAAAGAAATCCAATTATTTAGATATAAACATATAATTTTAATGTGAAAATCTTATTTTGAGTTTGTAAAATTAATGATGGAAAACGTCTTAATTTATATTTTAAATTTATAATAATAAAGTAGTTTGGAGGCGTACTGAATGAATAAAGTTTTTAAAATTGTTTGGAGTAAAACAAAAGGATGCTATGTTGTCGCATCAGAATTTGCAAAATCTCATCAAAGTGGTGCAACTCGAGCATCCCGCAAAGTAATGGCAACCTTGTTGTTGAGCAGTATGGTATTAATGCAACACTCCGTATATGCCAGCTATATTACGGCTGATAAGGGGTTTATGGATGGGAAAAACTCCGTAGGGTTTGATACCGGTAATGTAAGTTCATATCGTTTATTATTACGTGGTATTAACGGGATTACCACTACGTTAACTACATATGATACTAATGCTGAAGATGGTGTTGGTACCGGAAAGGCAATGACGGGTTCAAATAAACAAGTATTGACAATCGGGTTAAGTACTGAATCACAAGAAAAATTAGATCAAGCTGCATCATCAGCGGCATCTTCTGCAAGCATCCAGCGCAACAGCAGCCGATAGTAGTGCGTCTAGTGCCGCATCGAGTGCAAGTTCAGCAACATCCAGTGCGACGGCTGCAGATAGTAGTGC